>OFDC01000212.1_pt1 | contig 55071 bp, 38 predicted proteins | sample 1520941 | NCBI WGS metagenome assembly OFDC01 (sample SAMEA94258168, study PRJEB24077) | hot springs metagenome | biome: Aquatic biome; feature: Water | place: India | collected 2012-12-06 | depth 5 m | reverse complement strand
TGGAAATCCAAGATTAGGTTCTAAAAAAACGGTCAACGTCATTTAGGCATGGACTAACCATAAACCATAAACCAATAACCAATAACCAATAACTGATGAAAACACTGAAGAGAATCCTGAAATGGACAGTCTTGTCCTTGCTTACACTTGTTGTGGTTGTGATTGCACTTATTTATGTGCGACAGAGTAAAACTTATGATGCTCCATATCCGGATCTTCATGCCAGCACCGACAGTACAATCATTGCTAGAGGAAATTATTTGGTCAATGGTCCTGCGCATTGCAGCCATTGTCATAATCCGGTAGAAAACTGGGATAGAATTGCAGCAGGCGAAGAAGTTCCGCTTGAAGGCGGGTTTGTATTCAACCTACCTATTGGAACTATAATTACTCCTAATTTGACCCCTCACGCTACAGGTATCGGTAAATGGTCGGATCCTGAAATCGCTCGTGCACTTCGCTACGGTGTAGGCGCAGATGGAAGAGCACTGCTCGATATGATGCCATTCCACAATACAAGTGATGAGGATATCATTGCCATTTTATCCTATCTAAGACAACAACCAGCTATAGAGAAAGTAACTCCACCCAATGAATGGAATGCGATGGGTAAAGCAATTTATGCTTTCGTAATGGAGCCTGTGGGACCAGAAGGAGGTGAAGTTCCGAAGTCTGTAAAAGCAGATACGACGGCAAAATATGGAGAGTATCTCGCAAACTATGTGGCAAATTGCCGTGGCTGTCATACGAACAGAGATTTGAAAACAGGTGCTTATGTAGGGGAGTATTATGCGGGAGGTTTTGCTATGCCATCTTCAACCACTCCTGGAATTATTTGTGTGACGCCGAATCTCACTCCGCATGAAGGAACTGGACGTATTGCTAGTTGGTCGCAAGATCAATTTATTAAACGCATGCGCGCTGGTCGTATCATCCCTGGAAGTGAAATGCCATGGGAGCCTTTTCAGAAATTCTCTGATAATGATTTAAAAGCTATTTACGCTTATCTACAAACATTGCCTGAAGTTAATAATGATCCAGGACCAACGGTGATCAAACAATAAGCAAATCAGTAAAGAATAAAAAAGTCCCTCCAAGGAGGGACTTTTTGTATTTTATACAATAAGTAGATCTTACTTCTTCAAAGCGGCTTTAAACTTCGTTGCATCGAATGCATTTTCCGCGGTGCCTTGACAAGAATATTGAACGTTACCATTCCATAGATAGAATACAGCTGGAGTATCATCGTTGCCCATGAGCGTCCAGAATTTAGGGATGTCCAATACTTTGTGTTTCGCCTTCAATTTCGAAGTGGCAAGGAAATCAGGGATGCGCTCCACTTCTTCATCCATGAAGAGGATATAAACATCTGGAACTGCCATCGATTTTGCGATCTGCGCTATTTCCGTCGCCGTTGCTTGGCAATGCTCGCATCCAGGAGCAAACATGCAGACAATCTTTTTGCCTTCGTCTAAATTAACCGCCTTTCCACCAATGTTCTTAAATTCAGCAAACTTACTTTTTACAGCGGCAGGTCCGGGGTTCTCTGCAGGTACTGTCGTTCCATTGCTGAGGGTGTCAGTAGTCACGACCGCTGTTCCACTAGAATCAGCAGGTGCAGTTTCATCTTCAATGACAACTTCTTGTGTAGATTCTTCCTCAGTACTTCCTGAAGATACAGGGAAAGCCACAAGCATGAAGAGCATTGAAAGGACAACAATTCCAAAAGGAATAAGGAATTTGTTTTTCCCTTTTTCGTGTTGTTTGGTAGACACAAAAATGTAGGCGATGATTCCAATGGTAATGATGTTTTTGATCAGTGCTTCTAAAGGAGTCATTGGAATGAGCTGTCCGAAGCATCCGCAGTTTCCGCCTTCTGTTCCGTGGAGTGAAATCTCATAAGAAAGGTGAATACAGAAAGCGACAAGAAGCAAAACTGTCACTGGAATGACCAATGTGCGCAAGAAGTGCTTTTGCATAATACCAATACCGATGGCCAATTCTAGTCCGATGATAAATCGTGCGAAGTATGGGGCCGTTTGCCAATCTGCAAATCCGAGATCGATGATTTGTTTCTCAAACATCCAAAGCGGGAACATTTTTGAGACAGCAGATACTATGAATAGCAGCGATACTACGATTCGCGCTATAAGAGGTAAGTATTGTTTCATAATTGATTTTATAGTTGGGACGAATTTAAGCTATGATCCATGTACAAGTCTTAATGGAATGTGAAAAGTGATTTTTTAGCATTTTCATAACTAAAAATGATGCGTTGGTCTTTTGTTTTTCTGTTTGTGCCGAAAATGAGGCTTGCCATTGAAACCAATATTAAACACCTCCCGTTCCATTAACATCCCTAGCCCTATACCATAAATGATCGCATTAAGGTTTGTCTAATTCCCTCCTATAGTAAGAATGGAAACCAAATAACCTGTGCCATGAATAAGATTTACTTTTTCTTATTAGTCATACTGACCTCCCTCAGTGTCGACAGTTTTTCACAAACAACCAATACCAACAACACAAACATCCCAGGGTCCTTTCTGAGAAGGGAATTGTCTATTGTTGCTTCTGAGCGAGACTCAAGCAACAACACGCTCCGCTCAGGCCAGTGTGACAATAATGAAGACGATGGCGATGGAAACAATCCTTGGAATTGGGGTTGGAACGGAGGTAATTGTTCATCAGGAAACAATCATGACGACGACGATAACAATGGCAACGGCAACGGCAACGGTGGCAATTGTTCAGGTGGCAACGATCACGATGATGATGACGATGATAATGATGATGAAGGAGAAGATGATGATGACGACGATAACAACGTCAACGGCGGCAATTGTTCAGGTGGCAACGATCACGATGATGATGACGATGATAATGATGATGAAGGGGAAGATGATGATGATGATGACGACGTAGATGGTGATAACAATAACGGAGGCGACAATGGAGACGAATCAGAAGACGATGAAGAGAATAATGATGGCGACAACGATGACCAAGAGGAAGATGACAGTGACGGAGATGGAGAGAATGGTGGAGGAGATGATGAAGGAGACAATGATGATGACGGAAATGGAGAAGAAAATGACGAAGAGGAAAACGATGATTCAACTGATGACGATGGTAATGGTGGCAATGGTGATGGCGATAATGGGGGTGATGACAATGGCGGTGGTGATGGGGAACCTCTCGGATGCCTCGGATATCAATGCCCCTCAGATTTCTTCGGTGAATGCGGCCAATCAATAGATCCCGCAATTACAGGTGTTCCAAGTTTTAATGGAAATTATACTATTGTAAGTTTTTCTGATAACATCACATCTCCAAGTTGTCCGCTGATCATTGAAAGAACATGGATTCTTCAGGATTGCAACGGGCAGTTGATTAACTGTATTCAGACCATCACTCTAGATGATTCTGTTGCACCTATTCTTTCAGTAGATAATATAGTATCAAACAACTGTGAAGATGTGTCTTCTCTTAATATCGTTTGGACAGATTGCAGCGATGTTCAAATAGCAACTACTCCTTACACTCCTGGGGAAGAGACGACTTGTATCATTGATGGATATAGAACGCAAACCCAAGGTGGTTGGGGTTCTACGCCAAATGGAAACAATCCCGGAGCTTACTTACATGCTAACTTTAACACTGCATTTCCAAACGGATTGAGCATAGGATGCAATAATAATTTATTCTTAAGTTCTGCCGCAGACGTGACAGCTTTTTTACCAAGCGGTTCAAGTCCTAGCGCACTTCCAAGTGGTAGTTTAATGAATCCAGGAGGCAGCTATAACAACGTACTTGCCGGACAGCTCGTGGCACTTACCATTTCGCTTCAATTAGATCAGGCGATTCCTTCTTTCAGTGCGTCTGAAAGTTGGTTGGGAGATTTAGTTATTAGTACAGGAAATTTTCAAGGTATGACTGTTTCCGAATTGGTAATCATCGCAAATGAAGTGATCGGCGGATGCAGCAATGCTTACAGTTTTTCTGAGATCAACCAGGCTTTGTCATCGATCAATGAAAATTTTGTGGATGGCACCACTAACAATGGCTACTTGGAATGTCCTTCGGTGAATGTTGGAGGACCAAATAACGCATCGAATAATTCTGAATGCGCAAGCATGGAATTCTATACCATTACAGCTATCGATGCTTGCGGAAATACTACAACTCAAATAGCTTCAATTACTTTCGAAGATACAACTCCTCCTGTTTTTGAAAATGTTCCCGTGAATATATCGGTTTCATGTGATCAACTTCCACTTGAACCAATAACAGCTACCGATAATTGCACGAGCGCGGAGGTGAATGTGACCTTTACCGAAAGTGAATTTAGTGGTGGTTGTCTTCCAACCATTGAAAGAGTTTATACTGCAACAGATGCTTGCGGAAACACTTCTAATTTCACTCAGTACATCAGTGTGGTCGATAATATTGCGCCAAGTATTACCGGACTTGAGTTGTTTGTTTCTCTACCATGTGGGAGCACTATTCCTACGGATGAGCCCATCATCTCGGACAATTGTAGTGATTTAGATATTGAGTACTCTGAGGAATCGCAAGGCAATGCGTGCAATCAGACCATCATTAGAACTTGGACAGCTTCTGACGCATGTGGCAATAGTGAGTCCTTCACACAGGTCATTCAAATTTCTGATGACATCGCACCAGTCTTCACTTTTATTCCTGAAGACGTAACGTTGTATTGCGGAAGTGAAACGCCCGTTGTGAATGCAGCAGCTCAAGATAACTGCGGAGAAGCGTTCGTCACTTTTAATGATCAATATCAGTCAAGCAATGGAGCTTGTCAGCAGATCATCAGAACATTTACTGCAACGGACATTTGCGGAAATGTAGCAGTTGCGACACAAGTGCTCACATTTATTGATGATGTTAGTCCTGTGCTCAGTGAGTATCCAGCAAACTATATTGGAGTATGCGGAGAGAATATTGATGTTCCAGTGATTACTGCTACAGATAATTGTGCAACTAATCTTCAAGTTTATTTTTCAGAATACACTGAAAACATTGGCTGCAGTGTGATTACAACCCGCATTTGGAGCGCGTTTGATGACTGTGGCAACACTACAATTCATGAGCAAATCATCGAGCTAATTGATAATGCAGCTCCTGTAATCAGCCCTGTATCTGAAGTAACGTTGTCTTGCAATCAATTACCAAACTTGACTATTCAAGCGATAGACGAATGCGGATTCGTTGAAACAAATTTTGCAGATCAAGTGATAGGCAGCGGATGTGCTTATGATATCCAAAGAACATGGACTGCAACGGATGCTTGTGGCAATGCAAGTCAAGTACAACAATTGATTCACGTAGTAGACAATCAAGCACCAGTATTCACTTTCGTTCCACCTTCGTTCAGTTTAGCATGTGGAAATCCTCCCGCTCCGCAGAATCCGATTGTGGTAGATAATTGCACCAGTGGTATTGTTCCAGTTTTGACCGTAGAAATAACAGGAACACCCTGTCAGCAGATCATCACAAGAACTTGGAGAGCTTATGATGCTTGTGGAAATATGGCGATGGCTACACAAGTGGTGACCATTGCAGATAATATAGCGCCTGTTCTTGTGGGAGTTCCTCCAAGTGTTACGCTATCTTGTCCTGAGCTCCCTGTCGTACCAACAGTTACAGCTAATGATAACTGTTCAGGACAGGTGGATGTCACATTTACAGAAACGACAACTGGCGAGGGTTGCGGATTCCAAGTGACTCGTGTGTGGAGAGCAGTAGATGCTTGTGGAAATGAAAGATTGGCTACACAAAATATTTATGTGAATGATAATATAGCACCCGCTTGGACAGGTGTACCAGCTGATGTAACTATCAATTGCTCTGATGCACTTCCAGCATTGACTAACCCAACAGCTACGGATAATTGCACAGAAATACTTGAATCATTCTATTATGAGTTCGAGGAGTCCACAGCGTGTGGTAGTATTCTTCATAGAAGCTGGGTAGCGACGGATGCTTGTGGTAATTCATCCACTGCAACACAGCGAATAAACATTAGTGATACAGTTGCTCCATCATTCACGAGAACTCCTCCAGCAGAGGTGACAGTGAGCTGTGGTGATATTCCAGCTCCCATCGATGTAAACGCCGTTGATAATTGCAGCGCAGTTACTATCTCCATGTCAGAACAAGTAATTACTGGTGGATGCCCGTATATCATTCTCAGAACTTATAGTGCAGTGGATGCTTGTGGTAATGTGGGCACATTCATCCAAAACATTCAAGTGTTGGATGATGTACCTCCGGTGCTGAATAACATCCCAAGCAATACTACTATCAACTGTGGCGAAGAGTGGCCGTTGTATGATGTGACAGCGGAAGATGACTGTGCCGGAATGTTGAACGTTGAAGTAATCGAAAGCATTGAAGTAGTAGATTGCTCAGAAATATTAACACGAGTTTATTCAGCTACTGATTTGTGTGGTAATGAGGTATCAGCCATTCAGATCATTGAGAAGATTGATAATGCAGCACCAGTGCTTTCTGATTTTCCACAAGATTTATATGTGACTTGTGATAATATTCCAACTGCGGCGATTATTAGCGCAGATGATGCTTGTCAAGGCGCTGTGGATGTAATTTTTGAAGAGAATATTCAGTCCGTATCCAATGAAACCTCGACATGTATTCTCACCACGGCTGAGGCCTTCTTTGGCGACATGGCGCTTTGGTTGCCAGGCATTCAAGGACTGAATATGAATTATATTTTTACTCCTAATAATGGAGCGTTGACTGTGAACGAGGCATTGGGCACGGCACACATTACAGGTGAGGTTCAGAATTCAACGAATCCTGATCAACGATGGATCATTGATTTTCATTTGAACAATAAGAAAAATTGGTCAGAGTGGAGCGCAATGGGAAGAAGTTACAAAGACGATTTCAATATTGCAGGAGACAATTATTTGAATTGGGACTACTATGAATTGGATCCAAGCTCACAATTAATTGGTGCTGGAACACTCGCTGGATCGACGTTGCAAATTACCCATGCGCCTTCGACATACTACTATGGATTCCAAGTAGGGGTGGCAGCGAATAACAGAAATACCGCATACGGAATGAGTGGCTGGATCTATTACAACGGCACCGTTAATGGAACCGCAGTAAGTGGTCATGGTGACTTCTTTGCAGAGAATAATTGTTGTGAAGAACAAATTATTGAGCGCACATGGACAGCAGTTGACTGTGCTGGCAATGCTCAATCGTATACACAAACTATTTATGTGAATGCTTCCACCATCGCTAATCAAAGCCTGGTTGTTGAGCAACCATCATTAAAAGTAAATCATACAGTGGATCAAAACTTCGCATTGAAGTTTTCGATTCCTGCCGCAGATCAAGTGATGATTGATTTGTATGACGCATCAGGTCAGATTATCAGAAATGTATATAATGGATTTGCTGAAGAGGATAAGACATACGAGGTAACCATCAAGGCACCAAGTGTGGAGAATGCGATGTATTTCTTCAAACTAACCACGGAGAATCACACCATCATGCAACCAGCATTGATGTTGCGATAATTGTTGAATTGGAAAAGAGGCCTTCGGGAACGAAGGCCTTTTTTGTTTTTGACAACTCATCTGCACATTTTGACCGTTCATCTACAATTTCGTTTACTCGATTTACAAGTGCTACATCTTTGCGCACGGATCATCGGTGTAGAAGGTTGATGAACCTTCCCTTTTAGGAAATATGTAAGTGTATAGTTGGTAGTTAATAACATAAGTAGAGGTTAAATTTTTAATGCTGCTACCTAGAAGGACCGATGAATCCGCCATAATAACATCATTTCAATGAGCAGAAAAATTTTATTGCTTTTCTTAGTTTGTATTCCAATTTTATCCTTTAGTCAGGAGAAATTCACAGTGAGTGGGGTAGTAAAAGATGCAGCCTCAGGAGAGACCATCCTAGGAGCACCGATAGCAGTGACAGAAATACCAGGAACAGGTGTCTTAACAAATGATTATGGATTTTACTCATTGACATTACCGAAGGGAAGTTACTCTTTGGTGGTGCGTTATCCGGGATATCAAGTCATCACATTAAAAGTGGTATTGGATAAAAATCAGGTCATTAATATTAATCTCGAAAACGCATTATCAGAATTAAAAGAGATTGAGATCACTGCCACCAAAGAAAACGACAACGTTACGAAGTCGCAGATGGGTATGGAAAAATTGGATATTCAGGAGGTAAATAAATTACCAGTTCTTTTCGGTGAAAAAGATATCTTGAAGTCTATTCAGTTGATGCCTGGTGTGAAATCAGCAGGAGAAGGTAACAGCGGTTATTTTGTAAGAGGGGGAACAGCAGATCAAAATCTTATTTTATTAGATGAGGCTTTGGTCTATAATGCGTCGCACTTGCTTGGTTTTTTCTCCACGTTTAATTCAGATGCTATCAAGGATGCTGTCCTCTACAAAGGAACAATGCCTGCCCAATATGGCGGTCGAATTTCCTCCGTATTAGATATTAAAATGAATGATGGAAACGCTCAGCAGTGGAAGGTGGGGGGTGGATTGGGACTTATTTCTTCGAGAATAAATGTAGAGGGACCAATCAAGAAAAACAAAGGGTCTATTTTGCTTACGGGTCGAAGAACATATGCGGATGTTTTTTTGAAAGCATCGAATAATGAAGATTTAAATAGCTCTCAGCTTTATTTTTATAATCTTAATTTAAAAGCGAATTATCAAGTCAATGATAAAAATCGACTTTTCCTCTCGGCTTATGATGGTAGAGATAAACTAGGAATCGCCGAGACGTTTGGATTGGACTGGGGCAATACCACTGCTACTTTAAGATGGAACCATATCATCAATGAGAAGTGGTTTTCTAATACTTCATTCATTTATAGCAATTACAGCTACAACATTGGCTTAAGCACCTCCACTTTGGATCTAGATATTTTATCGCGCATCAGAGATTTTAATCTAAAACAAGAATGGCAATTCTTTGCATCGCCAAAGCATTCCTTTAAAGCGGGATTCAACCTAGTACATCACACAATAACACCGGGTGAAATTGATGCAAACGATTCTTCTGGTATTGATGATAGCGGAGATTTTCAAAAGAAATACGCATTGGAAAATGCGGCGTTCATTGCGGGTGAATCAAAACTAACACAGAACATTAATCTTAGCTATGGAGTGAGATTGAGCACTTTTAATCTCCTAGGTGGAGATGGTGAGTTTTATAATTACAGTTCTGAGGGAGATATTACAGATACATTATTTTACAATCGAAACGATATCGTAAAAACTTATGTCGTTCCAGAGCCTCGCGTGTCGATGAGCTATGTGGTGAATGAGTCAACCTCTGTTAAAGCGGCTTACACTAGAAGTTCGCAGTTTCTTCATCTAATTTCGAATTCAAATGCGAGCAATCCTACAGACTTATGGATTCCAAGCAGTCAGAACGTAAAACCACAGATTGCTGATCAAGTAGGGCTTGGACTTTTCAAGAATATTAGAAATAATCAGTTTGAGTTCAGTGTTGAAACTTATTACAAAGACATGCAGAATCAAATTGATTACCGTGATGGAGCATCTACACAAGCCAATGAACTTGTAGAAGGAGAGCTGTTGTATGGTCGCGGAAGAGCTTATGGCGTTGAGTTTCTTGTTAAAAAGAAGAAGGGTAAACTAACAGGATGGATTGGATATACGCTGAGCAGAACAGAAAAACAGATTGATGGCATCAACAACGACGAATGGTATGTCGCTCGACAAGACAGAACACATGAATTAACCGTTGTGGGTGTTTATGATTTGAGCGAGCGATTGAGCTTGAGCGCTAGCTGGATCTATTATACAGGTAATGCAGTTACTTTCCCGAGTGGCAAATATTCAATAGATGGTCAGAATTATTTGGTCTACACCGAGCGCAATGGCTATCGTATGCCAGCATATCATCGCTTGGATTTATCGGTGACGCTTTACAATAAGAAAAAAGAAAATTTTGAGAGCAACTGGAACTTCTCTCTTTACAACGCATACGGTAGAGAAAATGCTTATTTCATAAGCTTTAGGGATAATGATGATGATCCTACAAGGACATCCGCTTATCAAACAACATTGTTCAGATGGGTACCATCAGTGACTTATAATTTTTTATTCAAGTAAAATGAAGAGAATATTTTTCTTAATGGCCATATTATCTTTCTCCTTGATCAGTTGTGAGAAGGAAATAGATATAGATTTAAATGAAGCCGAGCAAAAGATCGTAATTGAGGGCATTGTTTCAAATCAGGAAGGAAAGTCATTTGTGAAGCTTACGAAGAGCATTCCATTTGATGAGTCTAGCATTTATCCTGCAGTGAGTGGAGCTTCCGTTGTTATCGAAGAAGTGATAAATGGTGTTGTGACTACTTATAATTTAATTGAAGAGAGTGCAGGTAGATATACTAACTCTGATTTAATTGGTCAGTCTGGAGCAACTTATCGTCTCCAGGTAATTTCTGATGGAACCGCTTATGAAGCTTTAAGCACTATGCCGACCGAAGTAGCTATTGCAGATTATTTCGTAGAAGAATTTTTTGCTGACCAATATTTTCCGAATGTTGTTTTCCTTGATCCAGCAGAGGAAACAAACAATTACCGCTTTAAATTATGGATCAATGGAGAAGTCGTGGAGACGATCTTTCTGCAGGATGATACTTTTTCAAATGGAACAATTAATACCTCCATTTTAGGAGATGGGGAGAATGACGTGGCGATTGGGGATACAGTGGATATTGAATTACGTGCAATAGATCGTGCGACCTATGATTATTTTTTCGCACTGAGTCAAAATGTGTCCGAGCAGACTGCTGCACCAGCGAATCCAAAGACGAATTTGAGCAATGGAGCTTTGGGCTATTTTTCAGCTGAGGCAAGCAATGCCGTGAATTTTATAGTGGAGTAATAAATTTGTTCTTTTCATAGCAAGGTGTGTTTTAGTTGTAGAGGAGGGGCATGATACAGTGATGTATCATGCCTTTGCATTTGATGAATTGATTAAATTTGTATTAAAGATTTTGATTATGAATAAGTTGTTTTTCTTCTTTGGAGTGGTAGCTTTTGTTGTGTTATCAAGTGTAGGATGCAGCACTACTTCTCGTGTTCAAGCGCCAAACAGCGATAAAGATTTAGAGAGTTTTGCAAAATTGCTTACAGGAAGTTTTTCAAATATTGAGCAGGCCAATGCTGATACCAATTTTTTTCACATAAGCCTTATCATGACCCCCATATGGCCAGATCGTACGGATGGGATTTGGATTTATGTAGAGCAGGCAATGGCAACCAAATTAGATAAGCCTTATCGACAAAGAGTCTATCGTTTGACTCATCCAGAGGCTGATATATTTCAAAGCGACATTTATACCATCAAAGATCCGCTGAACTTTGCAGGTTTGCAGAATGACGCATCGAAAAAGTCTGCACTAACATTTGATTTGATTGATTTGAAAGAAGGGTGTGAAGTAAGATTGCGGAAGGATGGGAGTTCTTACACAGGAGGCACTGACGGAGCAAAGTGTCCATCAGACCTTCGCGGAGCGAGTTACGCTACCACTCAAATCACCCTAAAAAAAGGAGAATTAGTTTCATGGGACCAAGGCTTCGACGCATCTGGCAAGCAAGTCTGGGGCTCGACCTTGGGGGGATATATTTTTAAGAAGTAATTTAATGATTTAAAATAGAAAAGGCCTTCGGAAACGAAGGCCTTTTTTTTTTCAAACCAAAATATCATTCATGGATTTTTTTGGTTCTGGGATGTCTTGTTGATCGAACATTTCTAATAGATCGATTTCTATCGCACGGCTCATGGCTGTGATGGGTACGTCGTTGGCGCTGCCTTCGAATGGTGATTCTGTCGACTCCCCAATTTTTTCCATCGTTGTAAATATCCACGAGGACAATGCACTGAATGGAATAGAAAGCCAAATCATATTTTCTCCCAACTTCTGAAATTCTTGAAGCATGCCCAGCGGCACGAGGATGATGAATATTCGAATGAAATAAAGATTTAATGTAGCAAATTGACGAGGGTAGGGGAAGTTCTTAATTCGTTCTGAAACGCCTTGTTGGTTCAAGAGTTCTACAAGAACTTTCTCTAGTTCCATATGTCTAAAATCATCTATGCATCCCAGAGATTGAAGCCTTCTCAAATGCTGGGATTGTAAGGCAATGATTTGAGATGGCTTGTTCGCTTTTTTAATAACCATCTGAAACTCATCCTCAGAAAGATACTGTTGTAGTGTATCTGCCAATTTGGAATGGTGCTCTTCAACTTTGAAATACTTCGTGCGGTATTCTTCATTGTGCTTTTTGTAAACCGCTTCCCAACTTTTCGCTTCACGCAATTGATAGCGCAGGGCTGTTAACCAAGCGATATGTCTACGAATAAGTATCAACTTCTCAGCTTGGAGTTCTTCTTTGGATAAAGTTCCTCCATGTATGAAGTCATGCACCATGATTCCCCATGCTCTGCTAGTATTGACAATTCCGCCCCAGGCTTTACGAGCTTCCCACATGCGGTCATAAGAGGCGTTATTTTTAAATCCGACTACAAAGGCTACTGCTGTACCCAAAAGAGCGATTGGAAGCCAAGGAAGAGCCAACCATTCGCATCCAGTGTATACATACAATACCGTTGGGATGGTAGATATAAATAGAAGTGAAAGAATGTCTCTTCGTGTCCACATGATCACCTGAAAGAGACTGAAGTTTTTTCCTGAATGCATTTTCAATAATAGTAAAAAAAAAGCGGCCTGAACATCAGGCCGCTTTAATATTATTAGATCAAATAGTGATTACCACCAAGCGATCATGTTGTTGTAAGTCACACTGTTTGGCTGGCCGTTACCATAAGCAACACCTACCGCGCGAGCCGCTTCAACTACTGCGAATTCTAGATCTTGTTCGCGAAGGGTATAAGCCCACTCACGTTTGTCAAGTTCACGTACACGCTTTTCGATTTCTGCGAAAAGTGATTTTACTTCACCATAGCAAGCTGCTTGTGGTTCGATTGTCGCAAGAACTTGTGCAGCTCTTTGACCACCTTCGTAAGAAATTGAAGAGTTCCAAATTCCTTTCGCTTCTGCAAGTTTCAACTGACACTCACGGTCAATCTTACGCTTGAAAAGTGGAGCAACTGCCTCATTGCATTTATCGAAACACTCTTTACAAACGCTAGGAACCTGAACCAGTTTGAAGATAGCTTCATCAAATTTGTTTTGATCAGCAAGCGTTTGAGCTTCCTTAATGATGAAATCACATTGCGTGTTGTAGTAGGTAATGATCTTGTTCTTCCCATCTTCCAACAATGTCTTCAATTTTGGATCTGAAGACTTGATGTTACGGAAAGCCGCGATGTACGCTTTTGTTTCAGTTTCACCAACTCCTTTCACTGAAAGGGCTTGGTTTGCAAACAAAATTCCATCAATACCATCACCAACATAAAATACGACAGACAGATTTACATAAACCATTGCTGGAGCAGTTGGTGTCATACCTGTTTCTTCAACGATAATGTTTGGAGTTAAAACGAATCGTGGATTCAATTTACTTCCGCCCATACCATTGCTAGATGTGATTTGACCAAGTTTTGTTTCAAGAACAGACTTAGCTTCTGCAGGAATCTTAACTCGATCTGAAACAACGCTGTTCAAGATGATACGACCTGAGTCGTCCTGCTTACCTTGGTTGTTTTGTGCAAAAGAGAAAAGAGAAGAAAGGATAAAAATCCCGAGAATTAATTTTTTCATGGTGTGATTATTTTTCTCCAACGGTGATTACTGCTTGACCTAGACCTTTCATGCTAAGCTTTGATTCGATCTGATATTTTTCCTTCAACATCTTTTGAAGTTGACGAGCCCAGCTTCTTGTATCAATTGCTTTTTGATTTGCGTCGAACAAAGGAATTCTCACTTGTTCGAATAACATCATATTTTCAGAAGCGCTTGATGTAGAGAATCTGTGGTTAACAGTATTCTCGTTTACCCAACCTTCGATGATTTCACCAAGGGTCATATCACCAAATTCTGAATCCAAGTCACCATCCATTGAATTCCATCTCTTGATTCTCAAGATAACTTCACGACCGTTTGTAAACATGTCGTCGAAGTGTCTTTGAAGATCTGAATTGAATTTGTCAAGGTGTGCAAGAACTGCTTCGTTCAATAGAACTGGAGTTTCAGAAGCGAAAGATTGAGGTCCTGTATCACCGGCACCAGCGATTTGCTTATCAGTGTAAGCGTCAATTCCCTTCAAGTTGAAAGTAACAGATCTCTTTGGACCTTGTACGTTGACTGTCCAATCCATATAAATTAGAATATCTGCCTTCGCAGTTTTTTTCAATTTATCAAGTGGGCTTTCAGCTACACTTTCTCCAGAAGAACTCGTTGCCAATGCATCTTCAGCCGCTTCTTCACGCAATGTTTTCATTGCAGCAAAAAGATCCTTCAAAGGAAAACCTCTCTCTGCCATCAACTCGTTGATTTTAGAGATAACAGCGTTTAGCTCGCTATTTTCTTGAAGTGCTCTGTAATAATCTGGAACTTTATCTTTTCTGCCTTGATTGTCATATTCCATCATGTAACCATTATTGCTGCACCAAACGTCAGCAGGTACCACCATGATGGTTGGCTTTTTAGCTTGTGCGTTAGCGTTCACTTGAATGCCAAGGAACAAACCAACCATACCAGCTAGTAATAAAAACTTTTTCATAATATAATTATAAGGTGTTTAATAGTTTATTTAATGATGCCTGCTTCAGTAAGTCTCGTTCTCAGACCTGGCAGATCAATGCGAATAATAAAGCCGTGAGACACTGATTCACGCCCCTTAGAACGGTCACGGATAATTTTCTCACCGATACGCTCATCCTTTACAGAAATGAATTTTTCGTATTCACCTTTGTCCACAAAGAATGCATTGAAGAATTGTTGGTGCTTTTCACGAGCGTTCACTTCTCCTACTAGAGGACGCGTTTCGCATTGTGCTTTTCCCTCACGAACTCCCTTGAAGATAACATCATTGATAGCATTTTTCTTAGCTTGATCAACTGCGTCGAAACGGTTACGACCATTGCCCCATGCTTTTACAGTTTGAGAACCGTCTAACTCAACCCCCATGCACTCAGTCTTGAGTTCGTAGTTAGCAGTTACACTGTTTTTTTGTCCGCAAGAGCTAAGAATAACTGTTGCTGCAAAAAGAATAAAAATGATTGATCTCATAGTTTTATAGATTAGAATCCTGCACCTAATTTCTTGATGATACCAGCAGCTTCAAGATCTTTACGAAGCTCAGCTACGTTGACATTAACTACAACGCCAACTTTGTATTCTTTTCCTACTTTCTGTACATCACCAGCGCCAATTGCTCCGTCTGTAGTCATAGAAACGAATTTCATGTACTTGCCACCATCTTCGAAGAAAGGCTCAAAGAAATCTGCTTTTTCGTATTCTAAGTTTGGGCTGTCAGCAAGTGGCTTAGCACCTGGAACACCTTGCTTACCGACGAAACCCTTGAAGATGATTCCATGGACAGCATTTTTCTTAGATTGTTCAGAAGCTACTGCTGCCTTTTTAGAATAAGACCATACTTTGATTTGATAAGTACCTTGAACACCAGTAGAAAGCACTTCGATTTCGTAGCGCCATTCCTCAGTTTGTTTATCTGCTTTTTTCTTAGCTTGAGAAAAAGCTGATACAGATAGGCAAAGGCCTAAAAATAAAAGAAAGAAATTTTTCATTTTGTGGGTTTATTTGATTTGTCTAATTAACATTCCTGCGTAAAGATTCTTACCTCCCTTGAAGTAAGTTCTATCCAAATTAGGGTCTGAAGAAGCTTCTTCTTCGTTTCCTTTTTTCTTTTTGTCTGTGTCTTCTGCTGTTGCAGCTTCTGCGCCTTCCGCTGGAGCGCCTTCTACAGGTGCTACTTCAGCTGTTGCTTCAATTGCTGCTGGAGGAGGGGTAGTGCCCGCTACGTAGCGGTTATCCCAAATCTTTTTCTTGTCCACAGTAATAGTGCCAACACGAACATATTTCGTTTCACCTGTAGCAAGATCAACTGTTTGTTCTAATACTTCGAATTTTTCGCCGCCTTCAAGACCTTCTTTCATTCCAATCTTTGCAGTAATAGGCTCACCAGTCAAAAGTGGAACTTTTGGTTTGAATACCTCATAAGCTTTCTGAAGCTTTCCATAAACATTATCGACCGCACGAACAGTCGCTTCTTCGATGTATTCAATCTCAGAACGTTGTTGCTTTAAGGAGAATGTAACAAGCGCTTTTGATTTTTCAGAACCGATATATTTCATTTTGAATAAATCATTGTTAAAGAAAGCTTCAGCTCTTGCTGCAGCATTTGCATCTCCCTTGTTAACCCAATAATCGTTATAGAATACCGCTTCAGTAGAATCATTCCATTCCAATTGGAAAAGGTATGAAGTAGCGAATACACTGTATCCTTCTTTCGCTTTTTCGTACGCAACATCTGCAGCAGTACTAGCAAGTTCACCAGCAAGACCAGGCATTTTAGCTGCTCCTAGTTTCGCAGCATCACGAATGATACGAGCAGGCACCTCATTGCTGATGAAGTTCAATCGATTTACAACTACAAATGTGTTTTGAATCAATTCAACACCGGCATCAGCTATTGAAGCTAATCCACGTGCGCTTCCTTTGGCCATGTTTACATCCAATTCAGATGCGTTGTATGAACCACGTTCAGCGATCATTGACATATCAAAGGATCCATCCTCAGGGTTACGCATGAACCAATTGGCAACCATTTTATGAGCGACTTTTTTGTCTTTCATGAATTTCTGAAGCATGAATGGCATATCATCGGCTAATGGATCTGAAATACCCATAGTAAGATCTGCCGCTAAATCAGCACCAGCACCAGCTTGCTTAATACCCAATGAGTCGCGCTCTGCATCAGTTAGCAAATACTCGCTTGGAACGAACGAATTCACATCAATCGCATGGTTGTTATACTTATCTGGAAATGGTGCCTTGCGATAAGATGCAATGACCGTATCCTTCATCGGGAAATTGTCTGACTCACTTAAGATAAGATGGAGAGAACTTCTGCGATACTTGATGGCCTTGCCATCTGTTGGCTGATCTGACTGAGCGATGGTGTTCAAACTCAGCATAAACACTGCACAAAGGAGTGTCAGGTAGTGATTTTTGGTTAACATAAGGTTTAGATAATAATTCCAAACATAGTTAAAAACCGTTAACATAAACTAGGTGATATCCCTTAAATCCACTGATTAGTCGACTGTTATACCCAATTTATCGACGCTTATGCATTAGGTGAAAATATAAATTACTGATTTTGAGTGGAATTGGCTTTGTAAATGTTGCGTTTGCTCAATATTTTGAATTTCAAAGAATTATCAACATTAGAGCTAAGGGCCAACGGCTTTCGGTCAGGGTACTTGCCTTGCAGCCCTGAGCTCTCAAATTAATGATACTTTATTGTGAGAGCTGATTATTGAAACTAAGTACTCAAATATTTTGTTATTTTTGTCCTACTTAAAATGAACGGATATGAAAACGGTTTCAATCGAACCAAAGAACTTTAAACCAAAGCATTTAATTTCTTTGTGCTCAACAAGTGGTCCTTTATTCATTGTCGCTCTATTATCATTGTTCGTTTTGTCATCATGTTCAAATGAAGACAAGGGTGTTCTGAATGATGCCTATGCATTTTATAATCAAAAAAACTTTGCGGCAGTACTTGCTGAAATTGATAAGGTTCTTTTAGAAGACGATAAAAACGCCGAAGCATACGTACTTCGAGGCAATTGCCACTTAGAGCTAGCAAAAAATGCATATCGAATGAATGATCAATTCATGCTTGTAACACACTACGAGGATGCTTCCTTTTCATTTGGTCAGGCCATTCGATTGAATGAGAATTCTCAAGCGGCATATTTCGGAAAGCTCACAGCACTTGCGAATATCACTTTTGAAGAGGAGTCTCCAGTATTGATTCAACAAGCTAAAGAAAAGTTTCCAAATGCAAATTTTACATTTAAAATCTTTGAGGGCATTGAGAAAAATAGAACGGGGGATAGAGTAGGAGCTATCACGGATATCAAGTCGAGCATTGAAAGCGGAAGAATCTCTAATGATGAAAAGTCATTAGCACTTCGAGTGCTGGCATCTATATACATGAATATGGAAAATTATGATGCAGCACTAGAAACATTAAACCAAGCAATTTCTCATAATAGTAAAGACGACATTGCTTTCGCAATGCGCGGCGAACTCAATGATATGCGAGGAATGGATGAGGATGCTTGCATCGATTATAAGCGCGCTGTGGACTTGGGATATATTGCTAAAAAAGAAATGCTCGCTTACTGCGAATGATGTCAATACAAATCGTCGTAGTGCAACATTCTCGCTGTCGCCCAATCTTCTTCAGACGCTTCTACATTGCCCATACTTTCATAGATTAACGCACGATTTCTATACGCATAAGCATTTGATGGATCTAGTTCAATGCTATGATTCACATGCATCAGCCCGTCAATTGGATTGCCCAATTTCATTTCACAAAAGCCAATATTGTTGTGTGGGTATGCAAATGTTTCTTCCAACTCAATGGCAATTCTCGACCACTTGATGGATTCAACAAACATTTCTGCCTGTGAGTAAAAGAAGCCAATATTGTTGGTGATGATAGCTGTTTCGCCAAAATAATTATACATGCGCATCATGTGATGAATAGCCTCTTCTTGTTGGCCAAGCTCTGAAAGTGCAGATGCTAAGTAATAGGTAGCGACTTCATGAAGACCAAATTCGCGATCAAACTTTTCCGCGTATTCCAAACATTCCTTGTATTTTTTCATGTCGTGTAGAATGATCACAACATTGATGAAATAGGTCGGATTTAAAGGAGAAAGTTCATGCGAAATAATGGCATGCTCAATCGCTTTATCGAATTGTCTTAATGCATGGTAACTGCCCGACAAGGTTGCATGGGTTTCGTCATCATTAAAATTTTTTTCTAAAGAAAAATGCAATTGAGACAACACTTGATCATTTGGCAGCTGCGCATTACAGAGTGCCAAATATCTCCACGTTTTGTGATTATCTTGTCCTGATTCAATTGCTTTATTGAAACTTTCAATTGCGAATACAAACTGAGAATTGTTGTAGAATGAAATTCCTATCTGCGTAAAATCCATCATAAGGGGCCGAAGGTAGTGAACATTTTTCTGGAGCAATTGCTTTGCAAATTATGTCATCAATCATTACACGTCAACAAATCGATGAGATGGAGCAGCGCTATCGCGCTTCTTTCATCAATAGTTTAGGAGGATTCAAAAGCACTCTTTTGGTCGGCACCCGTAGTGCTGCCGGTCAAGAAAACTTGGCCATTTTTAGTTCCTTCTTTCACTTAGGCGCAAATCCTCCGTTGTTTGGATTAGTTGTTAGACCAGACGTTTCAAGAAGACATACATTAGAGAACATTATCGAGACAGGCTTCTTTACTCTCAATCAAATTACTCCTGAATTTGTTGAAGCCGCGCATCACACATCTGCTCGTTATCCGGATGATATTACTGAATTTGACGCGAGTGGATTACATCCAGAGTATCTAAATAATTTTCAAGCGCCTTCTGTTGCGGAGAGTGTAATTAAATGGGGGTGTGCTTTCAGAGAAAGACATGACATGGCCATTAATGGAACGAGCATCATCGTTGGAGAAATTCTTTGGGTGGTAGTACCAAATGAATTTATTGGGCCAGACGGATTCATAGATCTCGAAGCTGCGCAAACAGTTACTTGCAGTGGACTAGATCGTTATCACACCACAAAACATATCACAAGATTACCTTACGCAAAGCCTATCTTAAAATAACAATGTGACCATATTTCTCAATCACATTTCCATCGAATAGAACTCCTGTAACTCTCCAATTGTAGACTCCGTCCTGTACATAATATTCGGTCTTTCCGCCATCCCAACATGGGATTAGATCTGTTTTTTCGAAAACAACATCTCCCCATCTATCGAATATAGTGAAGGTGTAAGATGCAAGACAATTGCTCACTACACAGACTACATCATTCAACCCAGAATTATCTGGAGTGAACGCGGTTGGTACAAAAATATCATCGCATGAATTGTCGATGGAGACAAGCACTTCATCACTCACTCTACATCCTTCTACTGATTCTGTAGATACGGTAAAAGTTACCGGAAACTCAATGTTACCTGAAGGGTCGGGACAATCGCTGCAGTCTAAAAAGTCTGCAGGAATCCAGGTGTACGTCTCATAGTTTCCAGTTACCAATAACTCAAAAGGCTCTCCTGGTAAGACTTCGAAGTCCGGTCCTGCACTTATTGTATCTGGTACAATAACTACCACTTCAAAGCTTGCAAGGCCTGAGCATTCTGATACTGATCCAATGACCTCATAGGTGGTAGTTGATTCTGGTGTTGCAGAGATAGTCGCAACTGTTTCTCCAGTGCTCCAAACATAACTCGCTGCGCCGCTTGCCGTAAGGCCTACAGATTCGCCAAAGCATATTGTGTCTGTACCCGTTATTTCAACTGTCGGAATAGGAATAGTACTGATTGTAATTTCGCCAGTTCCCTCGCATCCATTGGTGTTAATCACAGTGAGCTCGTAGGTTCCAGCGGTAGTGACGTCAATAGAGGCATTGCTGCTTCCTGTAGACCACGTATAGGTACCGATAGCGCTTGAAGACAAGGTAGTACTGCTCCCTTCACAAAAGTCCACACCACTAGTACTTGAAATACTCACGATGGGATTGGCATTAAACGTTACGTCAATCGGTGTTGGCTCACTTTCACATCCATCTACTTCGATGGTCGCATAATATGTGGTCGTACCTTGAATTTCCGACGGTGTGTATTGATCTGAGTTCGATACAATAGTGGTAAGAGCTAAATTGCTATACCAAGTAAAGTTTCCAATATCACTTGATGTAGCACTTAGCGGGGTGATATTGTCATTTATACAATAAGTTGTAGTTCCAGAAACAGCGGGTGGTGCGGGTTCTGCACAACAAGCCGTCACAACAACAGTATCTGTTAAATAAGTTGATTCTTCGAAATGGCAATAATCTCCTACAGTAAAGCTATAGGTGCCAGGTTCGGTGATATTAATAACAGGTCCAGTAGTTCCATCACTCCATACATATCCCGGATACGTGGGTGGTTGAAAGAGCACTTCGTAAAAAGAGAGGTCAATGGTGATGGGACCATCACATAAACTGATTTCTTCTTCTTGAATAAAATTGTAAGAGCTTCCACCGGTGTAAATGGGGTTGATGGGAGTGGTTTGCGCAGCTAAGCAGCAATTTCCACCAGCGCTCACATCAAACGTTCCAGTGAAGCAGCCGTAGTCCGTAAAGTGAGAAAACAAGCTTGAAGTCGGACCAAATTCATTAAGGAAAAATTGTACGATCTGTTGAGATGAATTTCCGCCGCCAGCATTCGAACTAGAGCATTCTCCTTCTGCTCCAGTTATGCAATTGACCAATGGAGGAAAGCCTGGAGCAACAGGTTCACCCAAATATGGAGCGATAGCGATATTTCCATTGATGCCTGAATAGATAGTCACTAAAGATGGATCCACGCCGTTCACTTCAGTAGACGTAATCGCTGTACCACAGCCACCTCCACTAGGTGCATCAAAGCCGGCATAGATTACTTCCGTGACATTCCCCGCAAATGGTCCAGTAATATTGATTTGCGTGGCCTCATAACTCACAACACCGATTTTTAAGTTGGGAATGTCTTGATCCACATTAATGTCAAGCACACCACCTTCATAGTTAGAGTAGATAACTACGTTGCCATTGGGATCGCAACCGGGATCGGGCTGTGGAGGTTCGATGCAGCAATTTCCTCCATCCGTGAGCGATAGAGTTTCATTTTGCCAGCATTGGTATTGGGTATTATGAAAGTATAGCTCACCTCCAAGGGAGTTTTGAAAATAATAGACTACTTCATCGGGAGTGTTTACTCCACCTGCGTCTGTGAGGGTGTCACAACCACCAGCCGACCCGATCATGATTCCACCCCAATCACCTGCGCCGTTTCCGTGAGCAGGAGTGTATCCCACACTAGGTGGATTTTGAGGTGGGTTCACTGTTACAATACTTACAGGAACACCTATAATCGAAGTGGCAAGATTTCCTTGTCCACAATTATTATTATTCTGATTCGAGTTAAAGCCTGCGTATTCGACCGCGACCACATTGCCTACAAAAGGCCCTGTAATGGTGATTTGCGCTGGCTCGTAAGTATTGATACCGATCACAAGGTTGGGGATATCTTCATCGACATTAATGGTTAAAATACCTCCGTCATAATTCGAAAAGATGACCAAATTGCCCGTCGGATTGCAGAATTGCTGAGCAATTGTTTGGAAACTGAGAAGTATACTAATGATGAGTAAAAGAAAGCGCATTCTTGCCGTTTAGTTGTGCAAACAAAAATACAGCACTAAAAGTTGCGGCTACATTAAATATTTTGATACACAATGTCCTTTATGTGTATGTGCACCATAGATTTGGCACCAATAAGAAACGCATTAAGATGATCGGCAGAGGAGCAAGTTTATCGAAGCAGATGAGTGTCAGCGTGGCTGCCATTGCAGTGGCGTCTGTCTTTTGTTTTCTTTTTTTATCAGGTCAAAACTATAAAGTTGTCGCAATAGTCCTTTTGGGAGTTGTTTCTGTATTAGCCTTATTGTTCGATATAGTGGCAGTTTTAGTTTCTTGCATCCTGAGTGCGTTGATTTGGAATTTCTTTTTTATTCCCCCTCTTTTTACTTTTCATATCAATGACCCAGCTGATAATGCTTTATTCTTTATGTATTTTTTTATTGCATTGGTCAATGGTGTATTGACTTATAAAATTAAACAGCAGGAACGTAAAGTGCGGGATAAAGAGGAGAAGGAGGCCAGTTTAAAATTGTATAATACTCTTTTTAATTCTCTCTCTCATGAACTGAGAACCCCCATCTCCACTGTTATTGGCGCTGCTGATATGTTGAAGGATAATTATTCCACATTAAACACAGATCAGAAGTCAGAGCTCATTCAGGAAATTTCTCATGCCGGCATTCGTCTAAATAGACAAGTAGAAAACTTGCTCAACATGAGCAGGCTTGAATCGATGAACGTTAAGCCTCGAACCAATTGGATGGAATTGCACGAATTCTTCTATCAATTGCTAGAACAAGATTTTTACAAAGATCATCGTCATCGAATCACCACGAAATTTGATGAGCATTTGCCTCTCGTTAAATTAGATGGGGGACTTCTTTTTCAAATTGTAGATAATTTGCTCCACAATGCCATTCACTACACGTCATCTGCGGTGAACGTTAACGTTAATATTTCGAGCGCTCAAGAACTATTCATCATCATTGAAGATAACGGTCCAGGCTTTCCAGAGACCGAACTAGAGCGTGTCTTTGAAAAATTTTATCGATTACCTGGAACGAAAAGTGGTGGCACTGGATTAGGGCTCTCTATTGCCAAAGGTTTTGTTGAGTCTATGAATGGAACTATTCAATTGAAAAATAAAATAGACGGAGGAGCGCGATTTATAATTTCTTTTGCAGCGGAAACCTCGTTCTTGAATCATTTAAAAAATGAATAAGCCCTGCATTCTTGTCATTGATGATGAGCCTGCTATTCGCAAGCTACTTTCGATTTCCTTGGAGAGTCAGGGCTACAAAGTGGTGCTTGCCGAAACAGGGCACGATGGGCTTATTACCGCAGCCAATCATCCTCCCGATCTGATATTACTGGATATTGGTTTGCCTGATAAAAGTGGACTAGATATTCTAGAGGAATTAAAGGTGTGGTATCATAAAGCAGTCATTATGCTTTCCGTTCAGAGTGATGAGGAGAGCATTGTTAGAGCTCTAGATAATGGGGCAAGTGATTATTTGACCAAACCTTTCAGAACGGGCGAATTACTAGCTCGTTTAAGAGCAGCAATAAAGCGAAATTCTACAGAAGAAACTTCCAGCATCATTGAAGTAGGAGAATTATCAATAGATCTCTCGTTGAGATTGGCAAAAAAGAATCATGAAGTTCTTAAATTGACTTCTACGGAATATCAGTTGTTATCCTTGTTCGCTTCCAACATTGGTAAAGTCTTAACGCATCATTTTATTCTAAAGGAAATATGGGGTGTGGGTTATCAAAATGAATCGCAGTACCTCCGGGTCTATGTTGCTCAATTGAGAAAAAAAATAGAGACGAATCCCAATTCTCCAAAATACATTGTCACTGAAAGTGGCGTTGGATATCGCTTTGGCTAATTTCTTTATAAAATCTTTATGTCCCTAATTATCTTTTAATATTCTCTTGATATCGGGGGATTGAATTTTGTGCCGTTCAAAAACAATATCGAATGGCATCTAAATTATCGACTAAAATTTCAGCAGCATCTCTGCTCGTCGCACTGGGAATTATCTACGGTGATATCGGTACAAGCCCATTGTATGTGCTGAAAGCTATCATTGGCGAAAGAGAAATATCCGAACAATTAGTTTTGGGAGGATTATCCTGCATCGTTTGGACGCTTGTATTCCAAACAAGCATCAAGTATATATGGCTGACATTGAAAGCCGATAATGAAGGCGAAGGTGGCATTTTTTCGCTGTACGCCTTGGTAAGACGATACGGGAAAAAGCTAGTCATACCAACTATTCTAGGCGCTACTACCTTGCTAGCCGATGGTATCATTACTCCACCTATTTCTGTAGCCTCCGCCGTAGAAGGATTGCAATTGGTGGATGGATTGGAGTCAATCCCAACTGTTCCAATTGTCATTGTGATACTTAGCCTTTTATTTTTCTTTCAAAGATTTGGAACACAAAAAGTGGGGAGTTTCTTCGGACCTGTGATGGTCATTTGGTTCTTGATGCTTTCAATAGTGGGACTTTCCCAGTTAGTCCATTCCCCGGAAGTTCTGAAGGCACTAAATCCAGTTTATGCCTATAACTTACTTGTAGAATATCCAGAAGGGTTCTGGTTGTTAGGCGCGGTCTTCCTTTGCACAACGGGAGCAGAGGCGTTGTACTCTGACCTCGGGCACTGTGGTAGACCAAATATTCGATACACTTGGATTTTTGTGAAAATTAGTTTGCTTCTGAATTATTTCGGACAAGGAGCGTGGCTATTATCTCAAGGAAATCCTCTTCTGGAAGGCCGCAATCCATTTTTTGAAATGATGCCTTCATGGTTCTTGTTACCAGGTATTCTAATTGCTACGGGTGCCACTATTATTGCATCTCAAGCATTAATAAGCGGTTCGTACACGTTGATCTCAGAGGCTATCAATTTAAATTTTTGGCCACGTGTTACAGTTAAGCAACCCACTGAACTAAAGGGACAGATCTATATTCCAAGCGTTAATACTATTCTGTGGATTGGTTGTGTGGCAATGATTGTTTATTTCCAATCTTCTACTCACATGGAGGCTGCATACGGGTTTTCCATCACAGTGGCTATGATGATGACCACTATTTTATTGGGATACTTTTTAGTCTATAAATTAAAATGGAATAAAATCTACATCTTCGGATTACTATCGCTGTTCAGCATTGTAGAGTTTTCTTTTTTTATCACGAATGTGGCAAAAATCAAAGAACGATGGATGTTTTTGTTCTTTGAGCTTTTCATTTTCTTAATCATGTACATATGGTACAATGCAAGAAAATCGACAAATAAATTGACGCGCTTCACTGATTTAGGACAACATGTCGGATTGATTAAAGAGTTGAGCGAAGATGATTCGATCCCGAAATTTTCAACGCATTTAATCTACCTAACGAAAGCAGACCGAAGACATGAAATAGAAGAAAAAATCATCAAATCCATTTTTTCCAAAAAGCCAAAAAGAGCAGATGTGTATTGGTTTGTACACCTTAACCGGACAGAACATCCGTACACTTTGGATTACGATGTGACAGAATTATTGGATGATAAAGTGATTAAAATCAATATCAATATTGGATTTAGAATTCAGCCAAGAACAGAATTGTATTTTAAGAGAATCGTACAAGACCTCGTTCAGCAAAAAGAATTGAACCTACATATCCGTCCAGATGGATCTACAAAATACAATGATGAGCCAGATTTCAAATTTGTAATCATTGAAAAATTCCTCAGCGTTGAAAATGATTTTAGTCTTCGCGATGGCTTGTTATTGCGCACTTATTTCATGCTCAAGCATCTTGGAGTGAAGGATGAGAAGGCTTTTGGATTGGAGAAAAGTGATATGGTGATCGAGCAGGTGCCACTCATTTTTCACCCCATTGAAAACATAGATCTGTGTAGAAAACAAAATTAAAATTTAATATGAAATATTTATTGATTGCAATGCTTAGCGCATGCAGTATGTGTTCTATTGCCCAAGAAAAAGACACCCTTTCGGGCGAGCCCTTCGCTTGGGGAGATTTTACTTGGCTTCAAGGAAACAACAGACAAAAAGATGCTTTGCTGAAAAGCAAGTATTTTACAGGAGGAATTACGATGGATATGAATTACAATTATTCGTTCCATAATCCCATCGATCACACCACCACAGGCAGCACGGCTACATTTCGTGCGAATGAATTTAATCTATCATACATCGAAGCTGGAGGAGAGGTGTTTGAACCTAAGTCTGGAGCTCGTGGTAAATTAATGCTGCAATTTGGAACGAGAGCAACAGGCATTCCTAGAAATGACAATACCCCGCTAAGAGGACAATTCGATTTGTATAATGCGCTTCGTTATGTTACCGAAGGATACGCAGGTATTCATTTGAATAAAATGAAAGGGGTAAATATTGACTTCGGAATATTTAAGTCCTACGTTGGATTATTGTCTTACAATAATTTCGAAAACTGGAATTACCAACCGAGCTACACGAGCGATAATACCCCATGGTTTTTCACAGGAGCCAGAGTACAAATGTTTCCAACCACCAAGTTGAAAGTGGAGCTATGGTTGGTGAATGGATGGCAAACCTATGGCATGTTCAATGAAGCTCCTGGATTTGGTTATCAAACCAATTGGCGTCCTAAGGAATGGCTTTCATTGCTGTCTAGCAGTTATGTTGGCTGGGATACTGCTCTCAATAAAGAGCGCTTGAGATTTCACACAGACAATAGTGTTTTGGTAAGGTATATCAATCGCCCAGGAAAAACGGGTATTACAAAAGCGGCGTTTTCAATCACGGGTGATTTAGGATTTGAAAATGGAGGAGGAGTAGTTCCATTTGATGGCGATTCTGTTACTCCTGCGCAGCACTTCATTAGTGCGATGTTTTATAATCGTTTTTGGTTGGGTGCAAAGCAAGAATGGGCTTGGACTTTTGGTGGAGGATTTATCAATAATCCAGGTAGATATCTCGCGCTTCTCCCAGCTGGAACAGGAGTACTAACACAAAATCCAGGCGACCAATTAAAAGGCTGGGATGGAAGTACAGGGTTTCAGTTCATGCCTAATGAATACATGACATTCGGCCTAGAGTTCGTTCACAGAGAAATGAATGTGCCTTATTTTACAGGAAGCGGCGGCGTTACTTCTCCAAATGGTTGGAATGCACCAATCGGTGATCCATCGGGCTATAAAGCAGATTTGAGAACCGTGGAAAATCGTATTATTTTCTCAACCATCTTCAGATTTTAATTCTAGATCAGTTAATTATCCCAACTTTTTTCATTAAGAAAGTAGCACTTTTATTTTGACATATGCCATCACGCAAGACATAATCAAAATATAAATCATTGTCTTTTATTTCTACTTCAAAACATTTATTTCTGAAATAATGGGGGTATTGAAATGTAAGTTGACAAACCTCTGTATCATGCGTGGCAATGATGCCTGTGGCATGGTGGTCCATGAGTTTTTTCAGTAGCTCGATGGTTCCATTGCGCTTATCGTCGGAGTTGGTACCTCGAAGTATTTCATCGAGAATGATGAATGATGGCGCATCGTTCATTTTCTCGACGATCATTTTTAATCTATTTATTTCTGCGAAAAAATAACTTTGACTATCCGCTAAGGAATCATCCAATCGCATACTTACTAATATTTGGCGAGGTTGAAATTTAGCGGCCGTAGCGGCGACCACACTTCCACAATTGGCCAATACCAAATTGACACCGATGGTGCGAAGGAAGGTTGATTTGCCCGACATATTCGACCCTGTAAGGATGACGGTGCCTGACTTATTGTATGAAATACAATTACTAATCCTTCGATTGGCGGGCAAAAGCGGATGCGACATGTTTTCAAAATCAATTTCCGTATCGTCAAAAACGGGAAATGCAAATGAGGGATTATTATAACTGAATTGTGACAAACTATGCAATGCCTCCCATTCGCCAATGGCTTCAAGCCAAGTGTATAGCTTGATTTGATGTAGTTTTTTCCATTTCAAGTAAGTGTGATATTGATGAAGATGATAACAAGTGAGTCCATTGAATATAGTCGCTCCCACAAGGTTTTGAATCGAACTCAGATTATTCACTAGAACACTCAGTTTCGCAATATTTTGTGAAGAGGTACCTTCTCCATCTTTCAATTTATTTTGAATGCTTTGAAGTATTTCAGATTCAAATGGATGCTTTTCCAATTCTTCAAAAAGAGGAATGTAATGGTGAAGCGTGTCTTTTATTTTATCGAAAAGACTCACTTCGTTGAGAATCTCTTTTATTTTAAATCCGACCGCACTCAATTGGAGAAGAAATATGAAAATGCCGATCCGAATGAATAAAAAGTTGGATGACATGATATACGCTGAAATACTTGCGGCAAGAAGCACCGGCATTATAAAAGCACCAATTCTCAATGCAGTTGATAATGATCCTCCTGAAAGTGATATCCACGATTTAATCGAACGGTTATTTTCAGTTGTGTCATTTACTAGTTGTGCGTAGGCTTCAACGTGTTGTCTCCATTCTGCTTGAGATGCGAGTTCCTGAATTGCTTGCTGTCGTTTTTTGATAAGATCTCTGTCAGATGCTTCGGATAGAAATCGCGCAAGGAATTCAGCACCTTGAATGGTATGAGTGCGATTTAAATGACCGAATAAACTATTGTTTCCAAATATATCCAGATCAAGGCTGTAGTTGTGGTTTTCGGTTAGAAATAAAGCTCCGCCATCAAAGACATTTTTTTCACCATTAAGAAAATTAATTTCCCTCGAACATATACTGACTCTCGCTCCGTAGTAACGTTCTTTAGCGATGAGAGCTTTTTGTTTTTTTACTAGATAAATAAATCCAATGCTTCCAAGGAGTATAGATATCCATGCCCCAGTATATTGAAATTTGAAGAGGATATACACTCCAAAAATGACTAGTAGCGCTGCTAAAAGTCTCAAATATCCGAGTTGTCTTACTTTTTTCTGTGTGGCTTTTTGGAGTAGAAGAAAGTGATCATAGCGGTTTTTATATGAATTCATTTCTTCTATTATTGACCAGTAATTTTTTTGAAATAATCTTTCAAGCTATCATCTTCAAGATCTTCCATATCGCTAAGTTCGATCTCTAGTGATTTGGTACTTTGAATAAGTTCAATTAGTGAAATAGCTAGAGAAGCGATGAATAAGACAAGGGATGTAGCAAACATCCATCTTGCAGTGATCATATTGTTTACATAAATCTCGTACATGCTGAGAATGGCTACGAGAATGCTCAATACGCCAAGAATTTGCATATTCTTGATCAAACGAAGTCGGAACTTGAGGTTTTTAATTTGAGCGTGAATGCGCGGGTTAGTGGTGCCGTCTGAATTTTTATAGCGATCGTGCAAGGCTCTTACAACATTTGCCAATGCGAGAAAGCGATTGGTGTATGCAAGCATTATCAAACTAATGGCAGGGAATAGAAGCGCCGGAGTATTGATGGTGATATCCATGACTGCAAAGTACAGCCAAAGAAGTTGAGAACACTATTTTTTAGGACATTTTTTGCAGCGCTTGCCGTGCTTCCAATTCTTGCAGCACTTCTTGTCCTTGCAGAATATTAATTCCCGCAAAGGGCATTCGCCGATAATTCTTGTGGAAGGACCTGACTCTGTCTTCATGATGAAACAAAAGTGCATTTCATCAAAGACATGGACAATACCTCAAAAGTGGTATTATGCCCCTTTGGTCAACCCTAATTCGATTTTTCTTTTCTTGATGAGTTCATCAACGATGATCACCTTATCCATAGTGTTGGAAATAGTTACCAAAGGATACTTCTTCTTTTTTACAAAAAAGTAAACGATCGTGCCTTCGGGAATGCTTACCCCACTTTCAGAAAATGGACTCAAATTGGGATTCATTACTCCGGGAATTTCCAACGGAATACTTCTGCCTGAGTTATTTAATAATTTTAAAGGAACCCAATTGGCTGCTTTCTTTGTAAAAATTTGAACATGTGTTTCGATGGGGGTATGGCTTTTGCTTGGGTATGGCTGACCAATAAAAGCGGCAGTTAGGAGGATAATAATAGCTTTCATTTGTGATTCATTTAGGCTTATAAAACCACCCGTTTATCACAAAGTTCATCTTTAAGATTTTTATTTTAAATATTTTGCGTGCATGAAACACATTTTGACTCTTTGTTTTCTTTTGCTGATGGTCTCCAGAACTTTGTCTCAAGAGCAATTTGGAAGACGCGATTCTTTGCGGGGAGGGGAGCGCATTGAGCGCACTTGTTTTGATGTTCGCTACTACGATCTCTCCATCGCACTCGATATTCCTGCAAGAAAAATATCAGGAACGAATGCTATTCTTTTTGAAGCTGTGACAAACACGAATCGTATTCAGTTGGATTTGTTTGAAAACATGGCGATTGAGTCCATTTTAATGGAAGGCAGAGAGCAGAAATTTACACGTGATTTTGACGCTGTCTTTATTGATTTGGATAAGACCATTGTGAAGGGTGAGAAGGCTACCTTGACCGTAAATTATAGCGGCAGCCCACGCATTGCGAAGATGGCGCCATGGGACGGAGGCTTTACATGGTCTACCGATCAAGCAGGAAATCCATGGGTAGCGGTGTCTTGCCAGGGCATCGGTGCCAGTCTTTGGTGGCCTACAAAGGAAGTTTATAGTGATGAACCAGACAGCATGCGAATTCATTGTCGTGTTCCTTCTGCGTTATATGCAGTGTGCAATGGTCAAGAGGAAAAGCCCGTACAGCACGGTGATAGCACCACTACATACAATTGGAAAGTTTCCTATCCCATCAACAATTATAATGTCACGTTGAACATTACGAAGTACGTCCACTTTGATGATACCTACATTTCACCTGATGGCGAGAGATTAGCACTAGATTATTATGTACTTCCCGCAAGTTTGGAGTTAGCGAAAAAACAATTTCAACAAGTGAAGCCCATGTTGGCTTGTTATGAGAAATATTTAGGAAAATATCCTTTTTGGAAGGATGGATATGCGCTTGTTGAGACACCTTATTTGGGAATGGAACACCAAGGCGCCATTGCTTATGGAAATAAATTCAAGCGTGGCTATATGGGCATGGACCGCAGCGGACAAAATCTTGACTTTGATTATATCATTATTCATGAAACAGGACATGAGTGGTGGGGAAATAGCGTGAGCGCACAAGATTTGGCGGATATGTGGATACACGAAAGTTTTTGCACCTATTCCGAAGCCATATACGTCGAATGCATGTATGATTATGCCACTGCCATGAAATACGTGAATGCTCTGAAATCAAGTGTGAGCAATAGCAGCCCCATGATTGGTGTCTATGGTTTGAACAATGAAGGAAATTCAGACATGTATGTAAAAGGAATGTTGTTCTTAAACACCTTACGCCACCTGGTGGATGATGATGAGAAGTGGTGGGCGATGATTAAAAATATGAGCGACAAGGAATTTAAGATTCGTACTACCAATTATGATGAAGTGGTGGCATATTTTTCAGAGCAGTCGGGGATGAATCTTTCTAAGATCTTCGAGCAATATGTGACGAAAAAGAATCCGCCAGTATTGGAGTATGAGATTCAAAAGAAGAATGGTAAAACCATATTAAAGTATCGCTGGAATACAGACGTCGCTGATTTCGTGATGCCAGCCATCTTAAAAGTAGAAGGCAAGGACACGCGATTATCGAGAGAGGCAGGCACGAAAACCTTGGTATGGGAGGGCAATAAAAAACTGGAATTTGATACTACTCGATTTTACTACGAATTAAAAGAGGTGGAGTTTTCGAAAAAGAAATAGATCAACCTGCCTTGCGGCTCTTTAAGATTTCCTCCGCATTCGAAACAGCCCATTTAGAAAGCTGATCTACTTGATGGAGCAGACCAACGCCAAGTGGAGTCAGCGTGTACTCCACACGTGGTGGTACTTCAGCGTACACTTTTCTGCTAATAAATCCATCCTTCTCTAAATTCTTTAGAGTTACTGTTAACATGCGCTGAGAGACGTCGCCAATGGATTTACGCATTTCATTAAATCGCATCGTTCCATTTGCACCGAGGGCAAGAATAGAAAGTACGCTCCATTTATCAGAGATTCGATCTATAACATCACGCACCGGACAGAACTGATTTTTGGTGGTGCGTGCTAGATTGAAAATTTCTTTAAATTTTTTTTCATCCTCTTTTATCGACTTGGCTTCAATGGTTACAACCTTGTTCCTTGATGCTGTCTGTGTACCCTCTTTTTTCTTCATTAGTTACTATTTAGCTTTGAGTTCTCAAAAGTAACTATTTAAGTAAAATAAAACAAAGAGTATGAAAATTTTAATCACAGGTACAACTGGAACTGTAGGTTCTGAATTGTACAAAAATCTGTCGAATGGTTCAACATCGTTCAATGCTGGGGTCAGAGATATTGCTAAGGCAAGTGAAAAGTTGAAGAGCGAAAAGAACTTGGTGCGTTTCGATTTTACCGACCCAACCAGTTTTGAGGTTGCCACGGAAGGGGTTGATCGCGTTTTCTTGATTGGTCCTCCCATGGTCATGGAACTCAACCAGTTATTTAAACCATTCCTTCAATTTTTGAAAGGCAAAGGGATCAACAAAATCGTTTACATGGGTGCGATGGGTTTGGATAAGGTTCCTTCAATGCCTATTCACACGAAGGCAATAGAACAGCTTAAAGAAATGGGCTTTACTTACTCCGTAGTTCGTCCTACTTTCTTTGCTCAGAATTTTAAGAATTATGAAGGTGACAACATCGAACGTTTCGGAATTGTGTATGCAAGTGGGGGAGATGGAAAGGTTTCCTTTATCGATGCACGTGATATCGCTTCATCCGCAGCTGCTATTCTTCAGTCAGATGATAAGTGGGGCGTGGAGGTAGACATCACTGGACCTGGGCTTTACAGCTACAGTGACGCCGCGGATTTATTATCTTCTATTTTAGGTAAAAAAATAAGTTCGCCTAATCCGACACCGGAAGAATTCAAGAATACCCTTATTCAAGCCGGAGCACCCGCTTTTGTAGGAGATTACATGAATGAAGTCTATGGAATGATTCGAGCAGGGTATACCAATGTGATCACTAATGGAGTGAAAGAACTCACTGGAAAAGATCCCATTCCTTTTGAAGAATCATTGCGCTACATCTTCAATTAATAGCTCCATTTTTTAGTGAAACTATTGTAGAAGTTGACACCTAATTTGAATTCGAGTCGAATATTATCAATGCTCGAATCACTTGTCGCACCGAATATGCCGAATCGGAAGAGTTCTCTTCTGATTCGGACTATTCTTTCTAGTCCGACATAAATCTCCGCGTGATTGAATTTTTGATCTGGAATAGATAAAAATCCGCCGCCCACTGCTTCGGTTAATTTCAATCTGTTAATCAAAGGAATTTTATTCAGTAAAATACCATTTAAATGATGGAAATAATTTGCTCGAATAAATGGATTTGGAGTCGATAATGTTGGACCCAAAAGTTGGAAAGATCTCAATGGATCGCTGAAGAAGAATACATCCGAACCTCTGAAAAATCGATGTTCGAGTAGACGTAGGTTTTTCTTGTTCAAGAAAGACCCCATTAGGAAAGACCATTCTGCAGTTCCCCATCTGCCGAGCTCTACATCATGCGTGGCACTGAATTCAACATAGTCAAAATTTACTTCACTTTTAAATACTCCAGGAATTCCTTTTCTATAAACCATTCCTATCTCAGGGTATTTCGTTCCTAGAATTATTTTCTTGTTTTTTTTAATAATATATTTTTGCTTAAATCTATATTTTAAATCTAATCTTATTTCAGATTTAAAATAACGGTCAAATTCGAGAGGAGCATTTAAATCACCAAATAATCTTGCCGACCATAAGTCTTGAGCGAGATTGGAGATTGGTTTTTGGTCGGAAAATTCAAAAGATAGTTCGGCAAAAAGTCCATTTACCACTTCCATGCGCTGTGCTACACTTATGCTCTGGGTTCGCACATAATTACTTCTACTAAAGATTGAGCCTAGTGAGGCGTAACTATTGATCATGTCATAGTAATCTCCAAACCGAACGAACGTTCGAACAAATTTCTTCGGGATATAAGTCAGTCCAACACCCATTTTGCCTCGAATGTCTTGGTTTCTAAAACCGTAGTCTAATTCCGAGGTGGTCTCAAGGGTGTAAGCATTTGCAAATTCTTTTTCAAATGAGCCACCTATTCTGTGACGATATCCACCAATCCCTACTGGATTTACTTGCATGATTAGCGGATAGATATAGAATTGATAGTTTTGAACGCGATTTCTATAGCCTATACCGTATAAAATGAAATCAAGAAATCTCAGCGAATTATAGCTAGAGTCTTGCTCATAGAGATATTCTTCAGAGTTGAACTTTGCTTGAAGACTGTCGCAAAGTGCGATATATTTTACTTCTAACGTGTCAAAGGAGGCTGCTCTTTTATTGACCCAATAATCGTCCCCAACATCAAATGCTGTTTCTTGGTAGGTCTGGGTTTCATCGCTAAAAGTCTTGTCGGGAAAGGCTTCTGGAAAATCGATATTATTATGATCAACCACCACAGATCCATAGTATGTACTTCGCCCTTCTTTTATTTCGTATTCAATTTTTCTGTTTTGAGGAAAAAATACAGAAGGCGCCATTTCTTTTAATTCTTGCTCCAAGCGAAATTTCTTGAAGAACTTCATTGATCGTGGAGTTGCCTCCAAATTGACATAAACGAGCGCCCATGAATTCTCTTGAATATGGATGGTGCCTTCAAAAAGCGCTTCAGACTTGAAAAAAGGAGAAACCGTAATTCTGTAGTATTTGATAGAGTCTTTAGTGAAAGTGCCAGCCAACTCAAATCTGTAATTAAGCATAGCGGTAGGAGCGAGGGGGGAAAGATATTTTTTCTCAGCAAGTCCCGGTAGATCAAGCAGTGGAGCATTCAAGTCATATTCTAGGTATCCAGCATTCGAATTCAAGACATAGGTGTTGCTATACATCCATTGTTGCGGAATAATCTCATGTTCACCCAAGTCGGGACCTACGGTTACTGAGATGCCATTATTGTTTTGAGGATATTTAGAGTAATCTTTTACTCCCGAAATTACTTGCTTGAATCTATTCGAGCCTTCAGATTGAATGTGCGAGTACGTTTCCTGAAGGTGATCTTGAATGTAGATATAGGGTCTATTTTCAGGAACACTGTCCTTGTTCTCATACCGAGTGGTATCGGGAGTGTATTTGTAGAGCGAAGTTTTTACGTACGCATCTAATTCAATTTTATCATATTTTTTTCTGAAGCTGGATGCCGCATCGATGGCTTTTTCCATTACTTCTTTTGCCACATTTCTTGAGTAAGCATAAATTTCTACAGAGCTTAGTTCTGTAGAAGTTTCTTCGAGTTTGAAATGAAGCGTAATTTTCTTTTCATTCTTGATAGTAAGTTTTTGGCTCTGCGCGCCAAAACCAAAGTATTCGGCGGTAATGACATATTCGCCGGGGACTAGCTCTAGTTGATAGTGTCCTGTGATGTCTGCCCTGGTCATGATATTGAGCGATTCGACTCTCACCACCGCGTAGGGAACCATATCACCGCCCACCGTTTTCACATCACCTTGCACAATTGCAGCCCACGAGTTGAGAAAACTCGTGAGGAAAATGAGGCTTAGGCAAATGATTTTTGGTTTCACTAATGAAGGGACGGATAAGAGAAAACAAAGTTACAAGGAGGTGGGGGCGAATCAATTTCATCTCTCGCAATTTGTTTATAACCCCGTTTAAAAAGTCGCTAAATGACTGTATCCAAATCAACTTATCCCTCGTAGAATAAAATACTTTTGAAATGGAGGTATATCATTTTGGTTGCCTCCCATGAATTACATAATGAGATGCAATTGAACGAATTAACATTCGGCCTAACCACCAAAACCAACATTCTGAAAATCGGAATCTTAAGTTTTGTTTTGGCCCTCTCTTCCCCAGTTTTTGGAAAACACTTCGATGCCTATTTTTCGAAATTCGAATTGGCACCAAACCTTTCACTGGATATCCAACCCAATAGTTTATCCAACTGCGGATCATTCACAGCGGCATTGACGATCATCAATTCCGAACCGAATGTCAGCTACCAGATACTCAATGCAGGCGTCCCTTCAGGAGCGCCTGTTTTAGGTAATGGGGGTAACATTGTGGTGAGTTCTGGAATTATTTCAGCAAATACCACTTTGACCGTTCAGGCTACCGAAACATTCGGAGCCATGATCTCGGGAATTTTAGCGGAGTCTATCCCTGTAACGATTTCACAAAATCCAACGACTGCATTTGCAGGTAATAATCAGGTTAACTGCGGACTTTCAATTGCTCTCAACGCAAACAATCCGATTATTGGAACAGGTACATGGACATTGCTTTCGGGTCCAGGTACAGCGGTATTTGCAAACCCAAATCAGAGAAACACACTAGTAACAGTATCAACGCAAGGTTCATATACTTTTCGATGGACCATCACAAACGGTGTTTGTCCTCCTTCCACTTCAAACGTTACAATTACATTCTTCGCACCTCCAACTCCTGCTAATGCGGGTGCTGATCAATTGGTATGTGGCTTAACTGCAACCATGCAAGGAAATACTCCGATCAGTGGAAATGGTGCCTGGTTCTTAGTTTCTGGACCTGGTGGAGCTTCTTTTGAGAATAGTACCGATCCGAATACGTCAATGACCGTATTCGTTACTGGAACTTATGTTGTGCAATGGATCATCTTTAATGGTGTTTGTCCTTTCTCTAGCGATCAGGTTTCTATAACCTATACTACAGACGAAACCATTGCAGATGCTGGAGTAGATCAAACCCTTTGTGCTTTATCTGCTAATCTTTCAGGAAATGATCCTGCAGGGAACACCGCTTTCTGGTCGGTGGTGAGCGGTCCAGGCGTGGGAACATTCGGTGATGCCTCAGCTGCTAATACAACTTTTACAGCGAGTGTGGCAGGAACATATATTCTTTCATGGAATATAGATAACGCTCCGTGTCCTATTTCTACCGATGAAGTGGAGATTACATTAACACTCACTACTGAAATATGCAATGGTATCGATGATGACTGTGATACATTAATCGATGAAGACTTTGATGTAGATAGCGATGGCTTTACATCTTGTGGTGGTGATTGTGATGATAATAATAATACAGTATATCCAGGAGCACCAGAGTTATGTGATGGACTAGATAACGATTGTGATTTAGCAATTGATGAGGGAGCTACCACTACTTTCTATGCAGACTTAGATAATGATACTTATGGTGATCCGCTTAATACAATTGAGGCTTGCACACTTCCTGTAGGCTATGTAACAGACAATACTGATTGTGACGATACAAATGCTGCGATCAATCCTGCCGCCGTAGAAGTATGCGATGGAATCGACAATGATTGTGATACTCAAATTGATGAGGGTGTGCAAACAACATTCTACGCAGACTTGGATAATGATACTTTCGGTGATCCATTAAATACTATCCTGGCTTGCACACTACCTGTCGGATATGTATCAAACAATGCTGATTGTGATGATACCAATCCAGCAATCAATCCAGCTGCAATTGAAATTTGTGATGGAGTAGACAATGATTGTGATACTCAAATTGATGAAGGTGTTCAAACCACATTCTTTGCAGATACGGATGGAGATACTTTCGGTGGTGCGGGCAATACCATTTTAGCATGTACTGCACCACTTGGATACGTATCAGACAATACCGATTGTGATGATACAGATCCAACAATCTTCCCTGGTGCTATGGAGATTTGTGATGGAGTGGACAATGATTGTGATTTAGCAATAGATGAAACTGGAAATATTCTTTTTTATCTCGATGCAGATAATGATGGTTTTGGTGATCCACTAAACACTACCATGGCTTGTGTGCCTCCAGTTGGATATGTTGCTGATAATACTGATTGCGATGATACGGATAATACGATCAATCCAGGTGCAACAGAAATTTGTGATGGTATTGATCAAAACTGTAACACACTTATAGATGAAGGTGTATTGATCACCTTCTATGAAGACCTTGATGGGGACAATTTTGGTAATCCATTAAATACAATTGATGCCTGCACTGCTCCAGTAGGATATGTGACGGATAATACCGATTGTGATGATTCTGATGCGAACATCAATCCTGGCGAAGCTGAACTTTGCGATGGTATAGATAATGATTGTGACATCTTAGTAGACGAGGGAGTACAATTAACCTTCTATGCAGATAATGATGGGGATACTTATGGAGATCCATTAAATACTGTGTTGGCATGTACTGCACCTGTAGGCTTCGTTTCAGACAACACCGATTGTGATGATTCAAATGCTACTATTAATCCTGCTGCTACAGAAATTTGTGATGGAGTAGATAATGATTGTGATACGGCCATCGACGAAACAGGAAACATTCCTTTCTATGCAGATAATGACGGTGATACATTTGGAGATCCAACAAATATTGTGTTTGCATGTGTAGCGCCTATTGGTTTCGTATCAGATAATACCGACTGTGATGATACGAATGCGAATGTTTTCCCTAATGCAAATGAAATCTGCAATGGTATTGACGACGATTGCGATACAGACATCGATGAGGAAGGGGATACCATGTTCTATCAAGATGCGGATGGCGATGGCTTTGGAGATCCTAATAACACGACTCAAGCTTGTGTAGCCCCAGTCGGCTTCGTTTCTAATGATACTGATTGTGATGATACAGATAATAGTATCAATCCAGGTGCTGCTGAAATTTGTGATGGCATCGATCAAAACTGTAATACATTGATCGATGAAGGTGTATTGACAACCTACTATGCAGACAATGATGGTGACACTTACGGCGCTCCTCTAAATACTATTGATGCATGCACACAGCCAATCGGATACGTAACTGATAATACCGATTGTGATGATACAGACAACACTATTAATATAGCAGGCACTGAAGTTTGTGACTTGATCGATAATGATTGTGATACTCAAATCGACGAAGGAGTTCAAACTGTTTTCTATGCGGATAATGACGGTGACACCTTTGGTGATCCATTGAATACAATTTTGGCTTGTACTGTTCCAGTTGGATATGTATCAGATAACACGGATTGTGATGATACAAACGCTACTATCAATACTAATGGTACAGAAGTTTGTGATTTGGTGGACAATGATTGTGATACCCAAATCGATGAAGGAGTTCAAACCATTTTCTACGCGGATGCGGATGGTGATACGTTCGGAGACCCATTAACAACTATTCTGGCTTGTGCTGCTCCAATCGGATTTGTTTCTGATAACACTGATTGTGATGATACCAATGCATCTAATAATCCAGCAGGAATAGAAGTTTGTGATTTTGAAGACAATGATTGCGACACTCAAATTGACGAGGGTGGAACTAATATTTTCTATGCAGACACCGATGGTGACGGATTTGGTGATCCTTTGGTGACAACGCTTTCATGTTTCGCACCCATTGGCTTTGTAGTCGACAATACTGATTGTGACGATACTGATAATACCATCAATCCAGGCGCAGCTGAAATCTGCGATGGCATTGACCAAAACTGTAACACACTGATCGATGAGGGAGTGTTGCTCACTTTCTACGCAGATAACGATGGAGATACTTATGGAGATCCATTGAATACCATTCTCGCTTGCACCGCTCCAGTTGGATACGTATCTGATAACACTGATTGTGACGATACAGACAATACTATTAATATAGCCGCAACAGAAATTTGTGATGGCATTGATAACGATTGTGATACTCAAATCGACGAAGGAGTTCAAACTGTATTCTATGCTGATACTGACGGTGACACCTTTGGTGATCCATTGAATACAATTTTGGCTTGCACTGTTCCAGTTGGATATGTATCAGATAACACGGATTGTGATGATACAAACGCTACTATCAATACTAATGGTACAGAAGTTTGTGATTTGGTGGACAATGATTGTGATACCCAAATCGACGAAGGTGTTCAAACCACATTCTACGCAGACAATGATGGAGATACTTATGGTGATCCGTTAAATACCATTCTTGCATGCACTGCTCCAACGGGATATGTTTCAGACAACACCGATTGTGATGATACCAACGCTGCGAACAATCCAGCTGGAATAGAAGTATGCGACACTGTGGATAATGATTGTGATACGCAAATTGATGAAGGTGGAACGAATGTGTTCTACGCAGATACTGACGGCGATGGATTTGGTGATCCAGCGGTAACTACATTGGCATGTTTCGCTCCTGTTGGATTTGTTTCTGATAACACCGATTGTGACGATACAGATAATGGAATCAATCCTGGAGCGACTGAAATCTGCGATGGCATTGATCAGAACTGTAATTTTGCAATTGATGAAGGCGCGTTTACAACCTTCTATGCAGACAATGACAATGACGGTTTTGGTGATCCAGCTGTAACTGCACTTGCCTGTAGCGCTCCTGCTGGTTTTGTGGCAGATAACACTGATTGTGATGATACTAACAATGCGATCAATCCATCAGCTACTGAAGTATGCGATGGTGTAGATAATGATTGCGACACACAAATAGATGAAACAGGTGCAATTGTATTCTTCGCAGATACCGATGGTGACACCTATGGTGATCCGACCAATACTATTTTAGCTTGTACTCCTCCAACAGGATATGTTGCAAACAATCTTGATTGCGATGATACCGACGCAGCGATTTCTCCAGATGCTTTGGAAGTTTGTGATGGTGTAGATAATAACTGCGATACACAAATTGATGAGACAGGAAATATTGAATTCTTTGCAGATACGGATGGCGACACCTTTGGAGATCCATTGAATTCAATTTTTGCTTGTACAGCGCCAACAGGTTATGTTAGTGATAACACAGACTGTGATGATACTAATAACGCGATCTTCCCTAACGCAAATGAAGTATGCGACTTGGTAGATAACGATTGTGATTTGGAGATCGATGAAGAAGGAGACACCACATTCTATCAGGATGCGGATAATGATGGTTTCGGAGATCCCAATAACACTACCCAAGCTTGTGTAGCACCTATTGGTTTTGTTAGTGACAACACTGATTGTGATGACACAAATAATGCAGTATTCCCTGGAGCTATTGAAATTTGTGATGGAATAGATAATGATTGTAACCTCATTTTTGATGATGGCTTTGCAACAACTACTTATTGGTTAGATGCAGACGGCGATGGATTCGGGGACGGAAATAATCCAGTAGATGCATGCGTACAACCAATAGGTTTTGTGGACAATGATTTGGATTGCAATGACAACGATAACACATTCTTCCCTGGTGCACCAGAGTTGTGCGATGGCTTGGACAATAACTGTGACTCATTTATCGATGAAGGTCTTTCTCCACTTGAAATATTCTTTGCCGACAATGATGCTGACGGCTTTGGAGATCCGAATAATACTATTGAAGCATGCGCAATGCCTCCAGGATTTACCACAGATAATACCGATTGTGATGATAACAACAATGCGGTTTATCCGAATGCTCCAGAAATTTGTGATGGATTCGATAATAACTGCGACACACAAATCGATGAAGGCTTCCCTCTAGAAACATTCTATCTTGATAATGATGGAGATGGCTACGGAGATCCTAATGTTACAATTCAAGCATGTGTTGCTCCTCCAGGATATGTTTCAGATAATACCGATTGCGATGACAACGAGCAATATGTATATCCAGGAATGGTGGAATTGTGTGATGGTCTTGATAATGACTGTAACACATTAATTGACGAAACATTCGTACCAGATACGTACTATGCAGATACAGATGGTGATGGATTTGGTGATCCGAATGTGACCATCCTTTCATGCGCACCACCTGCAGGATATGTTTCAGACAACACGGATTGTGATGACACCAATAACAATATCAACCCATCCATTCTTGAAGAGTGTGATGGAGTAGATAATAACTGTGATACACAAATCGATGAAGGATTTACAACATTCACATTCTTTGCGGATGCAGATGGTGATGGGTTTGGAGATGTAAGTGACTTTGTAATCTCTTGTTTCCAACCAACTGGTTACGTATTTGACAGCACCGATTGTGATGACACAAACAACAACGTTTATCCAGGCAATACAGATGTATGCGATGGAATAGATAATGACTGCGATATTGATATAGATGAAGACGCAGTGTTTGTTGACTATTTCGCTGACATAGATCTTGATGGCTACGGAGATCCAGCAACATTGGTAAGTTCATGTACTCCGGTTCCAGACTTCGTTACAAACGGTCTTGATTGTGATGATACAAACAATGCGATCAACCCGGATGCAGTTGAAATCTGTGACTTCATTGACAATAACTGCGACACACAAATAGACGAAGGTCTGTTTGAAGGTGATTGCGCAGATACCGATAATGATGGTGTGAAAGATGGTCAGGACATCGATGATGATAATGATGGAATTCTCGATACTGTAGAAATGGCAACAGCACAAAATGGCGGCGACACTGATAATGATGGAATCATTGATGCGTTGGATAGCGACAGTGATGGAGATGGTATCAATGATGTCATTGAAACAAACGGTGCGGATGGAGATAACGATGGCTACATTGGAACAGGTCCTATTGTAGATGCCAATGGAAATGGTCTTGACGATAGTATTGAAACCAATGGAAACACACCTGTAGATACAGACGGTGACGGACTATTTGACTTCCAAGAATTGGATAGCGATAATGACGGAGCTTTAGATGAAGATGAGAATGATCCGAACAATGATGGAGTAGGTCCAGATGATACAGATGGCGATGGATTCCCAGACTTCCGTGATGTTGATGATGATAATGATGGATTGCCAACATCTGAAGAATTGGATTACAACGGCGATGGTATCACCCCCGATGACTGTAATTACGACGGCATTCCAAACTACCTCGACAGCGAACAGTGTGAGTTATTCATTCCAGAAGGATTCTCTCCCAACGGAGATGGGGTCAATGACCTCCTAGTTCTCGAAGGATTGAAGGGAGGCACTGTTGTTAAAGTTCAATTCTTCAATCGCTATGGCTCTCTGGTTTATCAGAGTGACAACTATGAAAACGATTGGGACGGTAAGTCCACAGAGGGAGCGTTCACTGGAGATTTACCAGCTGGAACATACTATTACATCATTACTGTAAATGGTGTATCTAAAGAAAATGTAGGATTCATCACATTATGGCGTTAATCATGAATAACATGAAAAAAATAATTCTCAGTTTGTTGGTAGCGTTGCCGTTTTGTAGCGCTGCGCAACAAGACCCACAATACTCCATGTACATGTTTAATGGTCTCGCCATTAATCCTGCTTATGCTGGTAGTATGGAAGGCATAAATGCTTCAGTATTATATCGTACGCAATGGACAGGAATTCCAGGCGCACCAAAAACCTTGGTGGCAAACGCGCACAAGAATTTTTTCCAAGAAAAAATTGGCGCAGGAATATCCTTTAACAACGATCAAATTGGTGTATTGGATAGAAATCAAGTAGCCCTGGCGGGTTCCTATCATTTGCATTTAAAGAATGCGCGCGTAGCCTTTGGTATTCAAGCAAACTATGCACAATATTCGGTAGGACTTGCAGGAGTACAACACAGTTTAGACGGATCTTCGGATCCTACATTCAGTGCCAATTTGAGTTCTTCTACATTTAATGTTGGCGCAGGCGTTTTCTATTATTCAGATACTTTTTATGGAGGTGTTTCAGCACCAAGTATTTTGAAGAATTCACTTTCTGCAACGGATATTGCTGGCAGCACAGAAGCGTTGGAGGTTCCACATTTCTTCTATCAATTGGGATATGTTTGGGAAATTGATCCGTTGTTTACGTTAAAACCAAGTGTTCTTGTAAGACAGATCGAAGCTTCTCCACTCATCGCCGATATCAATGCCAATGTTTACTATAGAAAAATGATTGGAGTTGGTTTAGGCTATAGAACGAATGGAGCGGCAGTTGCAATGTTGGAATGTCAAGTACATCCGTTTGTGAAGCTTGGTTACGCGTATGACAGAGAACTTAGTGACTTGGGAACATTGGTAGGCCATACACACGAAGTGATGTTGCGATTCCAAATGGGACCAAAGGGTGCTCAAATTTCTCCACGTCTATATTGATCTCTTCTCTTAATCCACCTATCATGAAATCATCATATTTAATTATACTAGTAGTTTTCTTAATGGCATGCGGAAGTTCTGCACGACTCAAGTATGCTGAAAAACTCTACAATGAAAAATCGTTTGCCGAAGCAGCAAAGGTTTGTGAGTCCATCAAAGGAGAAGACGCTCAGAAATATCGCATTCTAGCTTTGAGCAATTTCAATATGCTTAAAATGGATAAAGCAGCAGAGGCTTTTGCCAAGGTGCCAGAAGAGACGATGTCTGCCGATGAAAAATTAATGTATTGTGAAGCATTGAAGCAAATGGGAAATCTAACAGAAAGTGTTAGACTAGCCCAACTCGTTTCTGCGGAAGCTGGCGGTAGAGAAGTGCTTTACCAAAATCCTTTAGTGAAAGAAGCAAAAACAGAGATAAAGGTTTATGCTGAGGAGTTTAATTCCCTTGATGATGAAATGACACCGTTTTACTATGTTGGAGGAATGTACTTCATGTCAAATCATGCAACAAATTATTCTCCTTCAAGCAAGTTCAAATGGCACGATAAACCTTTCTTACAGATTTCAGATAGCAGTGGTTCGTACAACAATGGCTTTGCAGCTATTAATTCCGCTATGCACGACGGGCCTGTCACCATTGCTGAGGATGCGGGAATAATGGTGATCAATAGAAACGTGGCAGCAAAAGGAAAAAAGGTTCCAGCGCATTTAAGTCTTTTCGAAAAACGCACTTCTACCTTGAAGGATAACAAAGTGACTGAGCTGTCATTTTGTGATAAGAAGTCATCCTACGCACATCCATTTTTTAATTCAAAAACAAATCTTCTCTTCTTCTCTAGCAATAAGCCAGATGGCAAAGGTGGAATGGACTTATATTCTGTAGTAAGAAATGATGATGGAACTTACGGTGAGCCACAGGCCATTAATGGTAACATCAACACTTCTGATGATGAAGTTTATCCAACATTACTAACGGATAGCATTCTTGTATTTGCTTCTGATAGAGCGAGTGGTTTTGGAGGATTGGACCTGTATTCTTGCTATATGAACAGAGATGGTGCATGGTCTGAACCAAAGCTTCTTGATATGCCGCTCAATTCAACACGTGACGATTTTTATTTGATTAATTCTATCGACACCAAAGGCAAGTACTTTATGAGTACTAATAGAGATGGAAATGACAACGTTTATTCTGTATTTATTGATAACAGCTTAGTGGGTGATTGGGAAGTTCAATTAACCAATGAAACTTCTGGTGAAATACTGAGAGGATTGGAGGTAAAAACACAATATGATCTCACTTCTGTTTCTTCTGAGAATTTGGTAACAGATGATAGCGGCGTAATTAAGGCTAAAGCTGAAGGCGGAACATTAAATATCGTTGCTGCTGGATATAAGCAAGCTCAGATCAATTATGAGGCTCCTGCTCATGCATATTTCAGAAGTGTTAGACAATCTCTTGCAATTAAGCCCATCACAACTTTGGATGTGAATGGTGTGGTAAAAGATGTACAATCTGGAGAAGGCATTGAAGGTGTTACGGTTTATTTCAGCACTCCTGCTGGCCGCGATTCTTTAACATCTGGCTCTAATGGTACTTTCACACAAGGGGTGGATCTTAAAGCGCTTTCAGAAAACACATTGTTCGATATTGAACTTCGTAAGCAGGGGTATGCTCCTAAGAAAATTAATGGCGTAAAAATTCAATCAGATAATTCGCAGTTTGATTTGAACTCCGTTTGCGAATTGACAATGAAGAAGATTTCTGTTGGAGATGATCTCGGTGCATTATTGGCTATCCAACCAATCTACTTCGAGTCTGCAAAATGGGATGTGACCGCACAAGGTGCTGTTGAACTAGATAAAATTGCAGAGATATTAGTCAACAACCCTGATATTAAAATCGAATGTGGCTCGCATACAGATTGCCGAGGCAATAAGAATGCGAATGCAACTCTTTCTACGAAAAGAGCGAATTCAACTGTAAAATATCTTTTGAATAAAGGTGTAACGCAAGCACAATTGAAGTACAAGGGATATGGTGAAGATGTGCCGGTAAATGGCTGTATCTGCGAAGGAGCAAAACAAACCACTTGCACAGAAGAAGAACTTGCTTTGAATAGACGAACAGAATTTAAAGTACTTCAAAGAGATGAGACAGTAGTAGATACTCCACAAGCTGTGACCTCTTCAGATTCCACAAAAACGGAAACCAATACTTCAGTAGTAAGCACCTACAATACAGGTGGATCTGGAATCCGAGTGGAAGGTGAGCCGATAGAATTATCAGCACCATTAGAGGCAGATAGATTCAGCTTTGGATCAAATATTCAATATGCATCGAACGAGGCAATCACTCAGAATAAATCGCTTCCTGCCGGTAAATTATATATGATCCAAGTAGGCGCGTTCCGTGAGGAAATCGATGTTGAGATTTTCAATGGAATGGAGCCGGTATATGCTGAGCGCACCAAGGCTGGATTTACAAGATACTGTGTAGGTATGTTTACTACTTATGCCAAGGCAGAAGCCGCACTTGCGGTCCTTCAAAAGAGAGGATTTGTAGATGCATTTATCGTTGGCTACAAAGAAGGAACGAGGGTTCCGGTCCAAACAATAGAAAAATAATCGGGACATTAATCGATTAATTGGAACATTTTATAGCTCAATTAGTTATATTTGGTTAAGCTAACACTTAATTAAATATAACTAATATGAGCATACAATATGTGCCTGAAGTCTTCTTTGATAAAGAAGAGTCTCCAGTTCCTGAGGTGCTCCTGCATGAGTATTCTCTTGACAAGGAATATTCTAGAAGCCGCGTTCATCTCTCTCGTAATGTATTTAGCATGCTGCTTGAAGGTCAGAAAGAACTTCACCTTCAAAATGAGTCTGTCCATATGGACTCTAGTAAAATCATTCTTATCGCTAATGGCAATTGCTTGATGAGAGAGAAGATGGCTCCAACACGCAGTTATAAAAGTCTTCTTTTCTTTTTTTCAAATGCTGACGTAGAAGAATTTCTAGTAAAATTCTCATTGAACTACAAGACCGATGATATTCTTCTGAACTATCCTAATAAAGGTTTTTTCGTCATCGAAAAAGACGCCTTCATCAACAACTATATTTCGTCCGTTCAATTACTTCAGAGTGTGCACTCTCATTCTCAAGAAGCGATGCTTAAAGTGAAGCTGTTTGAATTGTTTTATTATCTCTACGAAAAAGAAGGGGAGTATTTCGCCTACTTCCTCAGAGGATTATTAGGCAACAGACACGATACCACATTTAAAAAGATAATTGAAGGAAATGTATACTCTAATCTCAGTATCGAGGAAGTAGCATTTCTATGTAATATGAGTCTTTCGTCATTTAAAAGACATTTCATACTGAAATACGGCATGAGCCCAGGCAAGTGGTTTCAAATACAGAGACTCACAAGAGCAAAGGAACTATTGGAGAAAGGAAATGTAAAAGCTTCTGAAATCTACACTGAGTTCGGGTACGAAAACCTATCGAACTTCAGTGCAGCTTTCAAAAGCATTTTCGGAGTTAGTCCCCGACAAGTCAACACAAACTAGTCCACAACCACAAAACTCTTCGTCGTCATTTTACCACTATTGCTTCTAAATTGAACGTGATAAACGCCTTTATTCATTACTGGTAATTGAAGTAACGTAGCGCCTTCAACCACACGAGTATTGTATATTCTTTTGCCCACACTATCATAAACTACCACTTCGCCAAAAGGAGTCGATTGGTTGAATTGAAGTGTATTTGAAATAGGTGCATAGAAATAATCAAAGTCATTACTATCTATCGTGTCATCGCTTAAAACAGCACAGTTGGCGTGAAAATTATATAGATTAGAAGTTGAAACGGTGCCCGTCAAAGTGGTTGTTCTATCTGGGCAGATTGCATAGATCATCGGATAATAAATCACTTGAAAATTACTGATGATTGTAGATCGAATAGCTCCTTCTGGATTGAAGACCGGATAGTCAACACCGTTGAGCCAATTCCCTTGTGTAATACCACTGATTCCAGCAAGCTCATTATAACCGTTGTTGGGATCGTATTCAATAGCCAATACCACTACATCTTGAGAAATGGTGCCATTTGGTCCATGCTGGTTGTGAAGGTTCTTATAATGTCCTGTATTATGATAATTCCAACAGGTGGGGCAGTGGGCTGCAAAAAACTCGATGTATACCGTTTTGCCTTCATCTAAATAATCATACAGACTATGCTCGAGTCCTCCGATATCAGTCAATGTAAAATTGGGAGCGATACTTCCGTCCTCCAGTTGCGCAGATCCAATCATTGGAATCAATGCAACAATGAATGATAGTATTTTTTTCATAAGTGTTTTTTTAGATAGACGGATGAAAAGAACTGTCCTTACATCTGTGGTTCTAAAATCAAACAATATGTAATCAATCCCTTCAATTTAATTTCCTCATACACGCGAAATCCCATTCTAACATACACATCACGATTTTGAATCATAGTGGTCTCCGCGAGTACCGGCAGTCCTGTTTTTAATGAGGCTTTGTATAATAGATTTTTGAGCTCGATCGCTGTTGTCATCGTTCGAGCATCGGGTTCAACTCCCAAGTACCAACAATGAATATGCTCGCCAATTTTCGCTTGGGCCTTCGAAACCAAATTCGATCGCTGAAGCACTCTGAAGGCGCGGAAAGGACCTATGGCCAGAATTCCAAGACATATTTCATCCCATAAATTATCGATCCAACAAACAGGAATTGTGTTCAAATAAAAACAGATCACCCCTTTATTATTTTTCGATAAATAAACACCGCCGCGCCTCTCGCAAAAGTCGAACATGAAACGCGCAAGTGCTTCTTTTCGAAATAGGTATCCTGCTCCAATTTTACCAATACTATAATGGACAGCATCGTTGCCATCGAAACTATTCTTCATGATTCGAGTGGCTATTTTTCGTTTTTCTAAAAGCTCCATTATTCTTTCGGAAGTGTGCGCGGACCCAGCTCAATGAGATCCAAGTTTTCAATCCTACCTTGATTGATTTCAAATCTTAAAATAGTTCTCATTTTATGAAAACCATGCCGACCCGCTGCGCCAGAATTCATGTATAAGCTCTTATGTGTTTGATCCATTTTTACCAAACAAATATGCGAGTGCCCACAAATAAATAATTTCGGTGGATTGCTCTTCATGATTGGCCGAACAGGCAAACTGTAATTCCCGGGCCGCCCGCCAATGTGCGTCATCCACACATCCACGCCTTCACAATTCCATCGTAAATGTTCTGGACATTCTTGTCTGATTTTGTGATCATCTATGTTGCCATAAACAGCCCTTACAGGCTTGAAGGCCTTAAGTTCTTCAAGTAATGCTATAGAACCGAGGTCCCCAGCATGCCAGATTTCATCGCACTTGTCGAAATGCTTTAGTGCTATTGGATCCAACCATCCATGGGTATCTGATATCAAACCGATTTTCATAAACTAGTTGGGATAAATAGGGTAGATCACTAGATGATCTTTTACCTCTTCGGGGAATATCCCCATGCGTTGGGTGCGAAACTCTTTGTTGCGATACATCTCGTTTTGATCGGAGTAATGCTTGCTAAACAAATGCCCACTTTGCCCACATGGCGTAATATTCAAAGCACTGTCTGGTTTAGCAAAGTCAACGATTATGCGCATTTGAGATCCAAAGTAAACTTTATATTCTCCTTCTGGATTCAATAAAAAACCGCTTTGCATAATCGTTTCATTACTTCCTTCCACTGGATGCGGACCAACATTAAAAATAGGACGAAATACAGCTACTTCCCCGAGCGGATGTTTTAATTCTAAGAAACAAGCTTTTCTCCAATTCCAGATTTTTGGATTGTCTCCAAACTGCTCTCGTAATTCAGAAATGCTTTGCACAAATGCATTTACAATGATTTCTTTTCTTGTTTCTTTTTTGTCTTTCGTATTGACATCATCCCACCATGGAGAGTTTTCAATCGTGATGAGCTTTGATTGCGCGCGCTGCACTTGATGCGTGCTTAAGAATAATTTGAAGTTCGCTTCGCCAAATTCGTCAGCACATGCAAATGCCAGATAGTGATAAAGCATTTTTGTAAAGAATGTAGAACCATAGGATTCGCTAGTGTAAGCTCCATCCCATTCAAACAGCTCTACATATTGAGCGTATTCAGGATGGTTATCGAGATTTAAACTATCATCTACAATACTGAAAAATTCGTCCATCACTTTTTTGTCTGCATCACTAGTGATATCTGTCATTACAGCCTTCATTGACTCGAGCGTAAAGTCAGATGTTTCAGAAAGAAGCTTGCTAATTCTTTCTCCACGATACTCTGGCTTATAATAACCAGGATACCAAATGTAAGAGGTGTCGTATTGATTCGTGGTAGGATAATGTTTCATTTCAGGCCAGTTGTTGGCACTATAAATAAATCCTGAATTAGGATTCACGTTTCTTGGGTTTTCTGCAAAGGAATAGTACCCTTGCCAATCATCATTACCACTGCTTCCATCCAACAAGGTCCAAGGATTAACATGTGAGGGTCGCTTGACCAATTGAGCACAAGCCCACCATGCAATATTGCCTTTTGCATCGCCATAATTGACACTTAGACCAGGCGCATGAATTTTCGAAATCGCCGCTTCGAATTGATTCATTTCGGTCGCATTATTCATTTCATAAAATGCTTCCACTGTTTTATTCTCAACCATCGTATAGGTCCAAGAAATCGAGATGGGCTGATCTTTTTCAGACATTCCTTCAAAGGCTCCATTCACAATAGGTCCATGCGGTGTAATTGGAATTTCGAGTTTCACATCTTCTTTATCCTTGACTTTTATGACGACTGATTTTTTTGTGAGCGGCACCCAATTGCCTTTGCTCATCACTTGATCTCCTTCTATTTTTTCTTGGAAAAAATCCATGTCATCATTGAGAAGCATCGTGAGTCCCCAAGATTGCTGACTATTTCTTCCTACTAATGCAAATGGTACCGCTGCCATAAAGTGACCATACAATTCGAAATCGGGACACTTCAAGTAAGCCTCATACCACGTTTGGGGAATCAAATAGCCAATGTGGGTGTCATTACAAAAAATGACTTCCTTGCTTTTGGTCTTACTACCATCGACCACCCATGAGTTAGATCCTTCAAGCGGTGAAAAGGGAAGGAGTTCGAATATATTTTCCAATTCATCACCAATTGCACTCAAAGCTTTGGCTGCTGAAGTATCGGCTTCAGTTTTAGGTCTTAGATCATAGACAGGTATTGCATTGTCTCCCGCTTGATGCCAAAGTGCAATATCCTTCAAATATTCATCTCCGAATAATGTCTTGATATGATTGACAACTGGCTCTGTTTTCTGTGCTTGAGAAAAGCTGAAGGACATAGCTCCCGTGATATAAAAGACATCTTCAATGGTGAAATGATGCACAGGAATTCCAATGATGGAGAACTCGGGGGGCAGATTACCAGATCCTGCAAACTCATTGATCCCATTGAGATAATTCATCAGATCTTTGTACATCTGGGTATCTTTTTGAGAGTTCATGTAGGCCGCAGATGCTCTTGCGTACTCAGGCAGGCCAATGGTGTGAAATATCCGGTCAACCTTCACCATCGGTTCGCCTATTACTTCCGCAAGTGTCCCGCTTCCAGCTCGTCTAAGGAGCTCCATTTGAAACAATCGGTCTTGAGCATGAACAAAGCCAAAGGCATTGTATAGATCTGCTCTTGTCTTGGCCTCAATATGAGGAACGCCTACCTCATCGTAGTACACGTTCACTTCCGATTCAAGGCCATATAAGCCAAGCTTTCCATCATAGGTTGGTTTTGTACTGTTTCCTTTGTAGTAAAGAAATCCAAAGGCAGCAAGGATGATTGCAACAATGGCAATGAGAATTCTCCAGATCCATTTCATGCCCGTGAAAATATGATTTTTGTTTGAATTAACGAATTGTTAGCTATTCTAATCCTTTGTGCGATGGCAAGGACAGTATATTTGTTTCAACAACAACTACCTCTATGACACGAATCAATGACGATCTTTTTACTGAAAGAAATGAGTATCGCAGACACATTCTTTTAGAAAGTGAAGCTTCAATCAATCCTTGGGAGCAATTTGAATATTGGCTAGAAGACGCGCGCCGTGAGGGAATCAAGGATTATAACGCCATGAATATTACAACCATCAATTCAGAAGGCTTCCCTAATACAAGAGTTGTTTTGCTTAGAAGTTTCGACTCAAACGGGCTTGTTTTTTTTACGAATTATCTCTCAAGCAAGGGAAAGGATATTGAAGGTAATGATAAGGTAGGGGTTAATTTTTTCTGGAACATCCTAGAGCGCCAAATCCGCGTCCATGGGGTCATTCGTAAAATTTCTACAGAAGAAAGTGATGAATACTTCGCAAGTAGACCACGTGAGAGTCAAATTGCTGCTTGGGCTTCCATGCAATCTTCGACACTTCGCACCCGCGAGGAATTAGAGAATGCGGTCATAGAATACACCGCGAAATTTGACGGTCAGACAGTACCTAGACCCGAGCACTGGGGCGGATTCCGAATCATACCGCACTACTTTGAATTCTGGCAAGGCCGTCCTAGCAGATTACACGATAGACTTATCTACAAAGTGGATGAGGACTTCAATTGGTTTATCAATCGCCTCGCTCCTTGACAATCTCTTCGTAATTTTGCATCATGAAGTTCAAAATCGGAGATAGAGTAAGATTCTTAAATGATGAAGGGGAAGGGAAGATCATTGATTTTCCTAGTGAGGATATTGCCTTGGTGGAGGATATTTCTGGTTTTGCCTATGAGCACGCGGTGAAAGAGTTGGTGCACATCATGGGCTTTCAGGTTGAAAGTAAGAAGTACGATCAAGTAAAGCCAGATCTCAGTTCTCTCTTAGAAAGAAATATCGATTCAGAATTGGTGAAGAAGGCCAATGCTGATTTTAAATCCATTTATAAAAACAAAACCCAAGGTGAAACCGTCGTAAAAGGCGAGTTAATGGAAGTGGATTTGCATGCCCATGAGATCCTCGATTCTCAAAGAGGTTTGACCAACGGTGAAATTGTAGTCGCTCAAATTGAACACTTCGAAAGAATGCTACGCAATGCTGAGGAAAAGAAAATTCCTCGTGTAGTATTTATTCACGGAGTAGGGCAGGGAGTGCTCAGACAAGAGATTAGAAAGATCTTGAATGATTATTATCCTCATTGCGAATTTATGGATGCACCTTATCACACGTATGGCTATGGAGCTACAGAAGTGCGCATTCATCCGCAGAGAAAAATGCGTTAACGTCTTCTTCTCCTCGTTCTTGGATCTACGTAAGGACGCTCATCATCCTCAGCAAATTCGCTGACATCTATTTTTTCGTGAAGCTCGAATTTGCCTTTTTCTAATTGATACAAATCATACGTGCCGTCTGGACCGTAGTCAGCGTAAACGCCAGTCATCATTGGGTTTTTTGGAGCCAAATGGTCCATTACGATACATTTTTTCTTCGGATAATATTTGATAGACATGCTGATATCATTGCTGTATTCGTAGATCAGACGCTTTTGTGAACCAAGTTCTGATTTAAAAATGGCAGCACCAATTCTAACCTTTGAACCTGAGAACTCTAGTACATCTACCATTTTTCGTGTGGTTAAATCATCTTTTCCATCCCATCCCAAAACGATATATGAATTATTTTTTTTCTCCATTGAAAGTGGAATGATCTCATAATAGAGTGCACCCATCCACTTGTCAGAATTGAGAATTTTATTTTCTATTTTATCTACTTCTTTTTGATTGTCGATGAGTTCAAACCATTCGAAAGTACCCGTCTTAATGTCACGACGGAGCACGAAACAATAGTACTTGTATGTTCCATCTTGCTTTGGTTGATTCCAATTAAAAAGTCTCACACGCCCATCAGCACTTGTGATACGTGACATGTTTAATTTTTCAAAAGGATAAATAAATGTTTCAGGATATGCGAAAGATTGAATGAACAGGTCGCGCATCTTCTGACTCGTTGAGTCGCTAAGCGCATCATTTTTAGACCCTGCTAGAATTTTGTAGTAACGCGAAAGTGAATCCTCAAGCGCAGCAACATCTTGCGCCACCGAAGAAGCACCAACACCAAAAACAAACGCCAACATCAAAATAATTCTAGTCATATTCATAAGCTCAATTCTCAATTCTTAAATCTCAAATCTCAATTCTTAATTCTCAAATCTCAATTCATTCTCATTTTCATTCTGTTTCTCATTCTGAAAACGGTTCCTGAGTGCGGGCGCATAATGGGAAAAAATCAAAAAATAAGCAGCGCATTGCGCTGCTTATTTTTT
>OFDC01000210.1_pt1 | contig 55268 bp, 46 predicted proteins | sample 1520941 | NCBI WGS metagenome assembly OFDC01 (sample SAMEA94258168, study PRJEB24077) | hot springs metagenome | biome: Aquatic biome; feature: Water | place: India | collected 2012-12-06 | depth 5 m | reverse complement strand
GAAAGCTCAAAATGCCTAAAGCCTGACTTACCTTTTTCCCTCTAATAAGGTCAATTACTAATCTTGCCTTACGAGGCGAGGTAGGGTAATCATTGAGTTTTGCTACTGCTTCCATTATTCTTGAAATGTAGAATTAAGATTTAAGAATTAAGAATGATGTTACTCACAAAAAGAATCAATTCTGCATTCTTAATTCTTAATTCATCATTGTAATTATTATCTTTTACCTTTATCTTTCTTTGCGATGTGACCACGGAAGTTACGAGTTGGAGAAAATTCTCCAAGTTTGTGTCCTACCATGTTATCAGTTACATATACTGGAATAAATTTATTTCCGTTATGTACTGCGAAAGTGTGACCAATGAAATCTGGTGAAATCATTGAGCGACGTGACCAAGTCTTGATAACTGATTTCTTGCCAGAGTCGTTCATGTCTGTCACTTTCTTGTCAAGACGGTAATCAATGTATGGTCCTTTTTTGAGTGAACGTGCCATTTGAAATTGTTCTAATGCTTAATGATTATTTACTTCTTCTTGAAACGATTAGTCTTGTAGAAGGCTTGGTTAGATCACGAGTTTTCTTACCTTTAGCCAACAAGCCTTTACGAGAACGTGGATGACCTCCTGATGAACGGCCTTCACCACCACCCATTGGGTGATCAACAGGGTTCATTGCAACACCTCTTACTCTTGGACGGATACCTAACCAGCGTTTACGACCAGCTTTACCGTAAGTTACGTTCATGTGGTCTGCGTTTGATACTGTACCTACTGTAGCAACACAAGTAGCCAATACCATTCTCATTTCACCTGAAGGCATCTTTAAAGTAACGTACTTGCCATCTTTCGCTAATACCTGTGCATAAGCACCTGCACTACGAGCCATTTGAGCACCTCTACCAGGTTGTAATTCGATGTTGTGTACAATTGTACCAAGCGGCATATTTCCTACTGGAAGTGTATTACCTACTTCTGGAGCAACGTTTGAGCCTGCAATGATAGTTTGTCCAACTTTCAATCCTTGAGGAGCAATAATATAAGCCTTCTCACCATCAGCGTATTGAACTAAAGCAATACGTGCTGTACGGTTCGGGTCATATTCAATAGTCTTAACTTCAGCAGCAACATCTACTTTGTTTCTCTTGAAGTCAATCAAACGATATTTACGCTTGTGTCCACCACCAATATAGCGAGCAGTACGATGACCTTCGTTATTTCTACCACCAGTTTTCTTAATGGTTACCGTAAGGCTTTTCTCTGGCTTTGTTGCTGTGATGTCTGAAAAATCAGGAGCAACTCTGTGGCGTTGGCCAGGTGTGATTGGTTTTAATTTTTTAATACCCATTGTTACTTAATCTTTTGCAGCCAAAGGCTATACATTTATTTAGTAAATTCTGTAATAGTTGACTGTTTCAGTCTATTATTACAAATTTTCGTAGAAATCGATTAAATCACCATCTTTCAAAGTAACTACTGCTTTTTTGAAAGTAGAAGTCATTCCTGATGATGCTCTGCTACGAGTCATTCTCGATTTCTTTTTGCCGATTTGGCGAACTGTGTTTACATCTGTAACTGTAACACCGTACATTTTTTCGACAGCTTTTGCGATTTCGATTTTATTCGCGTTCATGTCAACCTCAAACACAAACTTACCTTTTGTTGTAAGCTTTTGTGATTTTTCGGTAACGATTGGTCTTTTAAGTACGCTCATTTTCGTGTTATTTATAAGTTGCTGTGCAACTATAAGTCTTAATTCAATATTGATTCAATTTTCGACAATGCACCTTCGCTAATTAAGACTTTATCAGCATTAATTAAATCGTAAGTACTTACTTCATCAACACTCATTACTTTTGTTTTAGGAATGTTACGTGCTGATAAATATACATTGCTATCGTAGTCACCTAAGATAAATAATGTCTTAGTGCCTGACAATGAAAGTGCTTTGAGGAATGACAAATATGATTTTGTCTTTGGAGCTTCGAAAGTGAAATTTTCGATTACTGAAAGATTATTTTCAGCTACTCTTGAAGAAAGAACTGACTTACGAGCTAAAACTTTAATCTTCTTGTTAAGTTTGAAGTCGTAGTCACGTGGAACTGGTCCGAATACACGACCACCACCTACGAAGGTTGGAGATTTAGTAGAACCGTGACGAGCACCCCCTGAACCTTTTTGACGAACAATTTTCTTCGTTGAACGAGCGATTTCTGCTCTTTGCTTCGCTTTGTGCGTTCCTTGACGTTGAGCTGCCAAATAGTGCTTTACATCTAAGTAAACAACGTGTTGGTTTGGCTCGATACCGAAAACACCGTCAGCTAATGTAGCTACGCGACCTGTGTCTTTTCCGTCTTTGCTTAATACTGGTACATTCATTTGTTTATTACTGCATTTTTTCGATGTCGTTCAGCTTCGACCTAAATACTCCTCGCCCTATTAGGAGTTTTTTCTATAACACCCTGTTAAAGGGCTAGGTGTTATCTTATTTATGTAATGTAATGTAAGAATTTTTCGATCCTGGGATTGAACCATTCACTACGATAAGGTTTTGCTCAGAAAGAACTTTCAATACTTTCAAGTTTTGGATAGTTGTTTGAGTATTACCCATACGACCAGCCATACGTAAGCCTTTGAATACACGTGATGGGAACGAACAAGCACCGATAGAACCAGGGTGACGACCTCTGTTGTGCTGACCGTGGGTTTGACCACCAACACCACCAAATCCGTGACGTTTTACAACCCCTTGAAAACCACGTCCTTTCGACTTACCAGTTACATCCAAGAAATCTCCTTCTGCAAATACATCTTCTACACGAATAGTATCGCCAAGGCTGTATTCCTTTTCGAATTCTTTGAATTCTACTAATTTACGCTTAGGTGTAGTACCTGCTTTCTTAAAATGACCTACAAGCGAACGGCTTGTATTTTTTTCTTTCTTTTCGCCGTAACCTAATTGAACAGCACTGTAGCCGTCTTTATCTTCAGTACGAACTTGAGTAACAACACAAGGTCCCGCTTCAATCAAAGTACAAGGCACTGCTTGACCTTCTGCGTTGAAGATAGTTGTCATTCCAACTTTCTTTCCAATAATTCCAGACATGGTATTTTACGCTTTATTTTGCTAATTTAACCTAAACTTTCATCTTTCCTCAGCTCGCTAGGCGAACTGGGGTGCAAAATTCGTAAAAACTTCGCACGATTACAAATTTAAGCCAATAATTTATTTACTTTTTTCAGAGGTTGGCCACTGCCAACTTAAACTTTGCATTGCAAACCACGTGGGTAAGGACCAAAATAGGTGCAGGACAATTCCTTGTTACCTTGCAATGATTCCTGTAAATGTTCAAAAGCTTTCGGAGACCGTTTCAAAATGAGCGTAACAATTTTACTCAGCTCAGCAGGTCAATAGTCAAATTGGTTTCCAGAATGATGTAGGACTTCATTTGACCAGAGAAGAATACTCCGTTTCTTAATGAGGCTGCAAAGTTAGAAGTTTTGTTTATTAATAACAAACTTTTATTGCAAATATTTATAAATTTATTTCAACTTCACTGTCCAAACTTCAAAGTTAGACTTATTGGGATTATAAATGAATAATTTATTGTAAGCTTCCGAGTAAGTTATCGCTGGTAAACTACTGGCAATCAATGATTTATTTCCTAGCAAATTACCTTTCAAGTCGAAGAATGTATTATTCTTTCCATCAAACACAGTAATGATTCGAATATCATGCCCTAAATCAAAATACTTAAGTTGAGCTTTCAAGAAATTGGTATTTTCAATTTTAAGTACCGATGCACCTTGCTTATTAAAAATAAGCATAGATGTTGACGTACGGCGTACTACCAACCAATCCTTATGATTTTGGTCGAATAATAACTCGAAAATCGTGCCCTTGTCGGGTCGTTCTAATTGCACACTTGCCTCATTGAGGCTATTTCCGAGCATATCTACTTTTTTTATCTCGCCGATTTCTGAAACTAATGTAAGAACAGAGTTTTTATTAGCATCTTCCTCTATTATCATTCCTATCGGGCGAGCCGTAAGAGGAACTTTAGGAAATCCACTTAAGCTGTGACCTTGTTCATACAAAACGCTTAATGTACCATCACGCTGCAAAACCGCCAAATAGGTATTATTTTTATATTTTACTGGTGAAATCTGAACAATGTTTCCGAGTTGTAAAGAAGTACGAACTTGTGAAACTTTTTGTGTTTCTTCATTCAGTAAATATATTTTACCAGCTCCATCAACAACATATATTTTGGTCTCGCTTGCAGCTAATGCCTTCACCCCTCCTACTAAATCAAGCTCTGGTTTACTCGCTACAATACCTTGAACAGCATCACGACTTAATACAACTAAATCGCTGGGGGTTGTGCTGAGATAATGCAAGAGCCCATCTTGAAAATAATCTGTAGGTAGTAAATAATTTGTGGCAATTTCCTGACCCAATGCAATTGAATTAATCTCTTTGGCATTGTTTGAAATTAACTTAAGCTGTTGATTTGTCTGGATGATAATTTCATCATTATTAGATGGCGTCTTTATAACATTAGGCATACCGATAATTGGTGCTCCCATCGATAAGCTATCTTGCAAGAAAAATTTATTTAAGATATTTTCTTTCTGTGTTTGTGGTATTTTTTCAATTAATAGCTTAGTTCCGAATTTATTATTCATTACAAAGTTTTCTATCGCAATAAATCGTAAGTCTTTAATTCTACCTTCATGCTTTTCGGTGGAACTTTGCCATTTTTTGGGTAATGAATAAAATATATTATTCCAAATTCGCTGTGGACTAATCATGGCTGTTACTTGCGATTGTGGACTTAGACGTGCAATAAAATCACGGTATAAATTAGTTTTAGCCCATGTTTGTCCAGTATTGAGATTATTCAGATAATCTCGCATGGCATCGTCATCGCTGGCCAAAATAATGTAATCATCTTTTTGGGTATAGTAACAATCTGAGAAACCTCTAAAAACTGAACCAAATAACATAGCGGGCAGCTGACTTACCTGAATCTTGCGAACATAGTTATTCAAATAAGTAAAAGGTTGTGGCTTGAAATAACTTGATATCTTTTCGGCATCAGTGGCCAAATCATCAAATAAATTAAGTGCCTCTGCCGAATCGTCAGTTTTTATTAGAAGAATCTTCTTCGAAGGTTCATCAGCTGAAGTTTCCATTTCACAAAGCACAATCTCATCTTTCAAAAAAGAATAAAAACCATTGATATTGGCATTGAGCAAGCGATTCACACTATCTTTCTCAGCTACTAATTCAGCTTCATTATTTTTTAGATAAGCAATGAAATCTTGTGCTAAAGTAAGTTTATTTTTAAAACTAAGTCGAATAGCGATAGCTGTGTTTTCAGGAATAAGAGCCGCACAACCAAAGGGTTGAGGTTTTTGTCGAGCAAAAATTCCTAAAAAAGGTATTGAGTTGGTTCCTTTAGAATGAATATAAGCAGAAATAGTATTAGGTACTTTTTGCTTTTCAAAAACAATATCTGGATTTCTCGGCGTAATATTACCGAAAAACTCAATCAAATTGGGCGATAATTGAGATGGCAAAATATCTGCAACATCTTGCAGGTTTTTACTCTTAAAGTAAATGTGAGCAGTTCCTTTACGGCTCTCTGTGAAAGGTGGTAATTCGAGCGAAACACCAGATTTTATTCGATTAGCCACTTCTTCAAGCAAAACTTTTGAGGCACTACAAATCAGGAAATCATCGTGAACAAAGAAATTAAAAAGCAGACGGCTATTGATATCATACAATTCATTAATTCGCAAACCCTTAAAGTTTCGACTATACACCTTCCTTTTGGTGGCATCAGGAACAAGTAAATTATTTAAAAAAGATTCATCGCCAAACGAGCCAGCGGGAATATATAAAATGTATTCGAGGTTTTTCTTATTTTCTCGATGAAGTGAATAGGTAATTAATTTTTTCTCTACAAACTTTTTTGAGAGCTCTTGATTATCAACACTTTCGGTTACTTTTTTTAATTGAGCCAATGCATCATAGAAAAAAGGAATATCTGAAAGCTGAGTTGGGTCTGTTTTCTCGAAAAGTGATTGTTGTATTTCGGCACTTTCAACAACTAAAAAAGCATTTTCTGGTACAAAACTCCAAGCATCTTTGCGAGGAGCCAACCAAATTTTATAGGCAATTAATACAGCTGCTATTAAAAGAATGGCATTGATATACCAAATATGTTTTGCTTTTATCATATTTCAAATGTCGAAAGTAGCTGGCTGCTAGTCGAAAGTTTTAAATAAATTATCGACTGTTTAGTCACAATTACTAAATTTAAGATTTTAGTTGGTAGATTTGCAAAAATAAGTAATTAAAACTACGATTAAAAAGATTTAGTACTTTTGCAAGCAGGTTTCTATCGTGGGTTTTATAGATTCTTTTTACAATCAAAAAATGATACAATTAGAAACAATTTGTGCGTTGGCTACTCCGCAGGGAATCGGGGCGATTGGAGTGATTCGTGTTTCGGGCGAACGCACATTTGAGATAGTTAATAAAATTTTCAAAGGCAAGGATTTAACAAAAGTTGATTCTCACACGATTCATTTCGGAACAATTCGAGATGAAAATGTAATTGTCGATGAAGTGTTGGTTGCAGTATTTAAGACACCCAAAAGCTTTACGAAAGAAGATGTCGTAGAAATCTCGTGTCATGGAAGTGATTATATTATCAGGTATATTCTAAAACTTCTGCTTCAAAATGGCTGTCGAATGGCACAAGCTGGGGAGTTTACCCAACGAGCATTCCTGAATGGTCAATTCGATTTAGTGCAAGCGGAGGCTGTTGCCGATTTAATCGCTGCCGATTCAGAGGCAGCCCATAAAACTGCTATGAATTTGATGCGTGGTGGTTTTTCGAATCAACTGAAAGAACTTAGAGATGAGCTCATTCATTTTGCAAGTTTGGTTGAATTAGAATTAGATTTTGGCGAAGAAGACGTTGAATTTGCTGAAAGAGACGATTTAAAATCTTTAATTCTGAAAATTCAAAATTTCCTTAAAAAACTAATAGACTCCTTTGATGCAGGAAATGTTATCAAAGAAGGGGTTCCTGTTGCTATCATTGGCCCACCCAATGCTGGAAAATCGACATTATTAAACATTCTTTTGAACGAAGAAAAAGCCATTGTAACAGAAATTGCAGGCACTACTCGTGATGTCATTGAAGATGTACTATTTATTGAAGGGATTAAATTTAGGTTCATAGATACTGCTGGTATTAGAGAAACCAAAGATGTGGTTGAGTCGATTGGTATCGAACGCTCAAAAGATGCCATGCGTCGAGCAGAGATTGTTCTCTTACTCTCTGATAATCAAAGCAAAGACGAAGATTTCATTTCAGATATTGAAGAGGAAAAAGTAATCAGAGTATTGAATAAAATTGATTTAGGAGAAAACCATCAATTAGTTGACTATATCAGAATTTCGGCCAAAAATAATATCGGCATAGATACACTCAAAGCGGCTATTGTTGAAAAAGCCAAGACAAAAAAACGTGCTGATACGATGTTGACCAATTTACGTCATTATGAGCATTTAATGAAAGCAAACGAAGCGTTAGGTGAGGTATTGAACGGCCTAGATTTTGGCATTACCGGAGATTTTCTTGCTCAAGATATTCGTTTGTCATTACATCATCTTGGAGAAATTACAGGCAGCATTACGACTGATGATTTATTAGCCAATATATTTAGCAAGTTTTGTATCGGAAAATGATTTCGGTCATTGTGGCAACCAAATTCCGATTAAATATTTACGATTATTTTCCACAATCGTTATTTTTATCCTAACCAAAAATGAATTTTTCAGAACAATTATTCGAAAAGATAAAAGCATTTTCGTCGCCGAAGGAAATTAGTTGGATAGAAAGCAAGGCAAGTGGGAGTTTACAGGCCCTGCAAACTGCCTTTGTAGCCACTCCAAGGTTTATCAGTAAAACAACTATCCTATCTACAGAACTCATTAATGAAGTGTCTATCAATGAATGGACACTCGACCGGCTTGTTAGAGTGTTTTTCCTTTCAAAATTAGATAGTGCTAATAAAGATACCTATACCAAAACACTTGACACGCTTTTTGAAACGGCAGAAATTAACGAAGCTGTTGCCCTTATATCTGCCCTACCCTTTTATGCATTTCCCGATTATTGGATGCTACGTGCCACTGATGCCGTACGGTCAAACATTGGTTTAGTCTTAGAAGCAATTGCCTTTCAAAACCCATATCCAAAAAACTATTTTACAGAATTGGCGTGGAATCAATTAGTTTTGAAATGTATATTCAATGATAAACCAATCCATAAAATAGAAGGTTTAGATGAGCGAGCCAACCAAGAATTAGCAAATTCTATTTCTTATTTAGCTCACGAGCGTTGGTCAGCAGGCCGAACAATCACCCCGCAAGCTTGGCGTTTAGTAAGTAAGTTCATGAATGATGAAATCTTGCATGATTTAGATATTTTGTTCAAATCAGGTGAGAAAAAAAATCAGATAGCAGCGGCTTTAGTTTGCCATGACACTAACTTTAAACCTGCCAAAGACTTATTAAGTCAATACGCTCAATTTGATAAAAAAGAGCTTAGTTGGTCATTGATTGAGAATTAGAATACCTCGTTTTCCATCTCCTCGAACCAAGGAGTTTTTTAACACTTATACTTTTTAATAAAATGTGTCAGAAACACGCAGATATATCGCAGAACCCTTCGCATTTTGAAGGTAGTACAGAAGAGCTTGAAACATCTAAAAACGTTCAGGCCAATTATGCTGATTATACCAAAGGGATGAAGTTTTTCGACCCACACATTCACATGACCTCACGCACAACCGACGATTATACAGCCTTAATTGATGCGGGAGTAGTGGCAATTATCGAACCAGCTTTTTGGTTGGGGCAACCTCGTACGGGCCTAGCCTCATTCAAGGATTATTTTAGTAGTTTAGTAGGTTGGGAACGCTTTCGTTCATCTCAATTTGGTATCAAACATTACTGTACTATTGGTTTAAATTCTCGTGAGGCAAATAATGAGCCTTTGGCTGAGCAGGTAATGGAAATTTTACCCTTATTTTTGTATAAAGAAGGAGTAGTTGGCGTAGGAGAAATTGGATTTGACGACCAAACTGCCGCTGAGGAGAAATTTTATCGCCTACAACTCGAACTGGCTAAGGAAGCCAATTTACCAGTACAAGTACACACGCCTCACCGCGATAAAAAGAAAGGTACTGAACTAAGTATGGCGATTGCCCTTGAGCATGGCATCGACCCAAGTATGGTGATTATTGACCATAACAACGAAGAAACTGTTGAAAGTGTATTAGAAAAAGGCTTTTGGGCAGCATTTACCATTTATCCTTTTACCAAAATGGGGAACGAACGTATGGTAGAAATTGTAAAGAAATATGGTTCGGAGAGAATCATGGTCAATTCTGCGGCTGACTGGGGAATTAGCGACCCACTGGCTGTGCCAAAAACCGCCGCATTAATGAAAATTAAGGGTGTCTCTGATGAAGATATTCGTTTGGTAACTTATCAAAATGCCATTGATGCCTTTGCACAAAGTGGACAAATCAATGTAGCTGATTTTGAAACACCACAGGTAATTGACCAAAGCCTGAAATTTAATGGAAATACGGTTTTACGTGGTGGACAAATTCCAAGAATTGATAAAAATTCATTGATAATTAGTTAATTACATAATGTTTTACCCATTAAAATGGGTAAGTAGGAAACAACCGATGAAAAGTATATTTAGCGACTTGGGTCGCTAAATATACTTTAAAATAAATCCGTTGTTTCTTTAAAAGTGAATTCATTCACTGAACAAAATATCAAAAATCAAACTTACGACTTTGAACCTAAAGGCATACTTACAACTCACTCGCCCTGCCAATGTCATCACGGCTATTGCTGATATTTTGGCGGGTATTTCGATTGCTTGTTTTTCAGTAAATTTTGAAGAAATCCCTCTTCAAAATGTATTTTTTTTGTGTATTTCTACGATTGGGCTTTATGCTGGAGGTATTGTTTTTAACGATATTTTTGATTTAGAATTAGATAAAATCGAACGCCCCGAAAGAGTAATTCCAAGCGGAAGAGTAAGTAAAAACAATGCACTTATCTTTGGTGTTTTACTATTACTAATAGGCGTTTTAGCAGCATTAGGCGATAGCTTTACGAGTGCAAACATCGCTGTATTAGTAGCAGCTTCTGCTCTAATTTATGATAAATACGGCAAACATCATTCATTTTTCGGGCCTATTAATATGGGCCTTTGCCGAGGAGGTAACCTAATTTTGGGTATGAGCATCATTGATAGTGCTATTGGTGAATGGTGGTGGATTGGTCTTCTGCCAGTATGCTACATCGCTGCTATTACAATGATTAGTCGAGGAGAAGTACACGGAGGCAATAAAAGCACCTTGTATTTTGCCGCATTTTTATACGTCTTGGTTAGCACTTTTCAGTTGCTTATCTCTTTTAATTTGGGAAATCTGCTGATTACCTCAGGATTTGTAATTTTGCACATTTATTTGATTTTCAAACCTTTAATTACAGCAATTACTAACCCAATTGGGCCAAATATCGGTAAAGCTGTAAAAGCAGGTGTCTTGTCACTAATAGTAATGGATGCCGCTTGGGTGAGTGTTTCAGGTAATATCATTTTGGCTTTGGCCGTTCTATGCTTACTGCCTATTTCTATCCAGTTGGCAAAGATTTTTGCAGTAACTTAAACAAAACGACAATAAATTTACCACTAATTCTATTTATTCAATCCATTCGATGAATGTAATTCAGCAGTCTTTTCAAGTACCATTTACTTTCAATATAGTTTTCACGAAAGACCTTTTTTCGACTGAAAATCATGAGTTTAGTAAGTTTTTATCAAACTTTGGTGATAATAGTTTTCAAAAGAAAATTTTATTTTTGATTGATGCTGGTGTTGCTGAGGCTCACCCTAAACTCCAAAATGCTATCAAAACATACTTTCAAGGAGTAAGCAACATCAATTTAGTAGAAGAAATTTTGGTATTGCCCGGTGGGGAACAAGTGAAGAATAATACAAAATATTTAGACGAAACCCTTTTGGCAATTAATAAATACGGCATCGACCGACATTCTTTTGTAGCAGCCATTGGTGGTGGAGCTTTTTTAGATATGGTTGGCTATGCCTCAACGATTGCCCATAGAGGTGTAAAGCATATACGAATTCCAACTACGGTTCTTTCTCAAAATGATTCTGGGGTGGGTGTAAAAAATGGTGTTAATTTCTTAGGGAAAAAGAATTTTCTCGGTACTTTCTCACCACCTGTTGCGGTATTCAATGACACTAATTTCTTAACAAGTCTCTCTGACCGTGATTGGCGTTCGGGAATTTCAGAAGCCGTAAAAGTGGCTTTAATAAAAGATTTGCCTTTTTTTGAATGGCTTGAAGCAAATGCACTTGCTATGGCTAATCGTGAAATGAATATTATGCACGAACAAATCTTCCGTTCGGCCGCATTACATACTAACCATATTTCGAGCGGAGACCCTTTTGAAATGGGTTCAGCACGTCCGCTTGATTTTGGCCATTGGGCTGCCCACAAATTAGAGTATCTAACGAATTTCGAAATACGTCATGGTGAAGCAGTAGCTATCGGAATTGCACTTGATTCTATCTACTCAAAGCTTTTAGGTTTGATTTCCCAAGAAGATGTGGCTAGAATCATCACTTTACTCAAAAATCTTGGATTTACACTTTATCACGAAAAATTAGGAGAGAATGACAAGTTGAATTTGTGGGAAGGTTTAAATGAGTTTAGAGAACATTTGGGCGGCCGACTAACCATCACGATTTTAGAGAAATTGGGTAAAGGTCGAGAAATTCATGAAGTTAATTTTGAACTCATGAAACAAGCCGTCGATGAATTGAAAATGACGCTAGATTGATAAAAATTTACCACAGAGACACGGATTACAATACTACCGTTGTCTGTGTACCTACTGACAACAAATTAACAAATTCGTACAAGGATTCCAATAGTTGTCTGTGAGAACACAGACAACTGCACAGCACAGAAAAAGATTAAATATACATTTGCAAATATTCAACCATGCAAACACCATACGGGCACCTCAGTTATTGTAGTAACATTCACCCAGGCGAAGACTGGAAGGAGCATTTTTCAGTCTTACAAAGCAGTATTCCTCAAATTAAAGTATCGGTATGTCCAGATGCTTCGATGGGAATTGGACTTCGATTGGCCAATCAAGCAAGCATTGACTTATCGGAAAAATCTAATTTCGATGCTTTCAAAAAATGGCTTGATGATAATAATTGTTACGTCTTCACAATGAACGGGTTTCCATACGGTGGCTTCCACAATGTAGTAGTTAAAGACAAAGTTCACGCTCCCGACTGGACAACCCAAGAACGTACTGATTACACTATCAGAATGTTTGGTTTATTGGCTAAACTCCTTCCCGAGAACCTTTCAGAAGGGGGGATTTCTACTTCGCCACTTTCTTATCGTTTTTGGTGGAAAACAACTGATGCACTGATAGATGCTACTCAAAAAGCTACTCAAAATATGGTTTCTGTGGTAGAATCGCTTGTAGAATTGAAAGCAACTACAGGAAAAACACTACACCTTGATATTGAACCAGAACCTGATGGCATCTTAGAAAATTCTACAGAGTATCTTGATTGGTATAACCACTATCTTTTACCAATAGGAATTAAACAGCTTTCAGGGAAGGGGTTTTCGGAAGAAGAAGCAACGAATGCAATCAAAACTCATATTCAACTTTGCTACGATGTTTGTCATTTTGCAGTTGGATTTGAGCATCCACAATCGGTTATTGACAAACTAGATGCACAAGGATTAAAAGTTGGAAAAATACAAATCAGTTCGGCCTTAAAAGTAGATTTTTCGGATGATGCTACTGAAAAATTAAAGGTTATTGCTCAATACAACGAGCCAACCTACTTACACCAAGTGGTAGCACAGAAAAAAGATGGAAGTTTTGTAAAATTCCCCGACTTAACGGAAGCAATCTCAGGTTTTGATGAAAATATTTTGTCGTGGCGAGTACACTTCCACGTTCCTTTATTCATTGAAAACTATGGAATGTTGGCATCCACTCGAAGCGATATTGAGGATACTATCAATGTTCATAAACAAAAACCTTTTACGAATCATCTCGAAATTGAAACATATACATGGGGAGTTTTACCAACTGAGTTTCAAGCACCACTTAACGAATCAATTATCAGAGAAATTAATTGGGTAAAAGGGCTTTTGTGATTTTTCAAGTCAATTTGATATTCTCTTTAGTTTCCATCGGCTAAAATAAACGGCGAAGAGATAAAAATAGTGTAAATACTACAAAGAAATGAAAAAAACAGTAGTTATAGATATAGTTGGACTTAGCTCAAGTGTTATTGGCGAGCATACGCCATTTATACAGCAGTTTATCAATAAAAATAAACTAACGCACATAAAACCAGCTTTTCCTGCGGTTACTACAACTGCACAAAGCTACTATCTTACAGGTAAAACTGCTACTGAGCACGGAATTGTGGGCAATGGTTGGTATGACCGTGAAGCTAATGAAATGAAGTTTTGGAAGCAATCAAACAAACTTGTTCATGCCGAAAAAATTTGGGAAGCAGCTAGACAAAAAAATTCAAATTTTACTGTTTCTAAGATGTTTTGGTGGTATAATATGTATTCTTCGGCGGATTTTTCGGCTACCCCACGACCACAGTATCATTCTGACGGTAAAAAGGAGCCAGACTGCTATACCTATCCTTCCGATTTACGAGATAAACTTCAAGCCAAATTTGGAACTTTCCCATTGTTTAAATTTTGGGGGCCTAATACCAGCATTGACTGTTCAAGATGGATTGCTAACGCAGCCTTAGAAGTTGATAAAGAAAATGACCCAACGCTTACGCTCATTTATTTGCCACACTTAGACTATTGTTTACAAAAATTTGGCGTAGATTTTAATAAAATCGCTAAAGATCTACACGAAATTGATGATTTAGTGAAGGAATTGGTAGAATATTATGAAGCAAAAAATGCCAATGTCATTCTACTTTCGGAGTATGGAATTAATAATGTGAGTAACCCTATTCACATTAATCGTATTTTAAGAGAAAACGGACTTTTATCGGTCAGAGTTGAAAGTGGTCATGAGTTACTTGATGGTGGAGCATCGAAAGCATTTGCCGCAGCAGACCACCAAATTGCCCATATTTACATCAACGATTTAACTCAAAAAGAGCGAATCAAATCTATTCTATCTAAAGTAGAAGGAATCGCTTTGATAATGGACGAAGCCGAAAAACAAGAGCACAATATTGACCACCAGCGAGCAGGAGATTTGGTTTTAATGGCCAAAGCCGATAGTTGGTTTACATACTATTACTGGTTTGATGATAAAGTTGCTCCTGATTTCGCCCGTAGTGTAGATATTCATAACAAACCCGGTTACGACCCCGTTGAAATGTTTATGAATCCTAAAAATCCGTTCATTAAACTTCGTGCCGCTTATAAATTAGCTCGAAAATTATTAGGATTCCGATATAGAATGGATGTGATTCCACTTGATGCAACTTTAATTAAAGGTTCACATGGTACACTTGATATTGGTAAAGAATATTATCCTGTTTTGATAAGTAATCAAAAAACTTCTGATGAAATTGCGGCAACTGATGTATATAATGTGATTTGGAATAGTATTTTTGAAGAAAAATAAACACTTCAAACAATGAATAAACTATTCTTATTTCTAATCTTAGTTGGAAATTTAACATTTGCTCAGAAACAGGAGACTACGCCTGAGTCATTGGCTCAAAAGCAGTTAGAAGCCTACAATGCTCACAATATTGATGCCTTTGTTGAGCCTTATGCTGATGATGTAGAAATTTATGGTTTCCCTGATAAATTACTCTACAAAGGCAAAGAAACCATGAGAAAAGATTACGGAGAATTCTTTAAAAATACCCCAAAACTTCATTGTGAACTCAAAAATCGCATTGTTCAAGGCAATACAGTAATTGATAAAGAATACATCACGGGTGCGGGTAAAACCTTTGAAGCGGTTGCTATTTATCAAATAGAAAACAATAAAATTAAAAAGGTTTATTTTATTCAATAAGCCAAATATAGATGCAAAATCTCCGAACCGTAAATATTACTCGTTACGTAACACCTTTGCGAGAAGGTGGTTCATTACCAGCCATTGTCGAAGCCGATGATGGCTTTTTATATGTTATCAAATTTCGTGGGGCAGGACAGGGTGTAAAAGCTCTCATTGCTGAATTAATTGGCGGAGAACTGGCTCGTTTTCTAGGTTTGAAAATGCCTGAAATGGTTTTTGCTATGCTCGATGATAGTTTTAGCAAGACAGAGCCGGACGAGGAAATCCAAGATTTACTGCAAGCAAGTGTTGGGCAAAATCTGGGTGTACATTATCTTTCAGGCTCAATAACCTTCGACCCAGTCTTTTCGGAAGTTTCTCCCCTACTTGCTTCACAAATTGTTTGGTTAGATTGTATCCTGACAAATGTTGACCGCACTTTCAGGAATACCAATATGCTTATGTGGCACAAAGAATTATGGTTGATTGACCACGGTGCCTCATTGTATTTTCATCATTCATGGGATAGCTGGGAATCACAAGCCGAACGCCCATTCGCTGCCATTAAAGACCATGTTTTGCTTCCCAAAGCCAGTGAACTTGATAGTGTCAATCAGGCTTTCAAGCAAAAACTCAATTCAGAAATTATTAGAGAAATTACCTCTCTAATTCCAGATGAATGGCTATTGGCTGATACTTATGATGAAACTGCCGAAGACCGTCGAGCAGTTTATACCAAATTCATAGAAAAACGTTTAGAAATCTCTGATTTATTAGTAAAAGAAGCCCAAAATGCAAGAAAAAGTCTTATATGAATACGCTGTCATTCGGGTAGTTCCAAAGGTTGAGAGAGAGGAGTTTCTGAATGTAGGCATCATTTTATACTGTGCCAAGCAGCATTTTTTAAAGTCAGTTTTCAAGATTGATGAAGCACGAATACGTGCATTTTCAAGTAATATTGATTGCGAAGAACTGAATGATTATCTCGAAACTTGGCAAAAAATCTGTAGTGGGGGCAAAAATGGGGGTCCAATTGGGAGCTTGGCAATATCGGCCCGCTTCAGATGGTTGACAGCCACTCGCAGTACGATTATTCAGACCTCAAAAGTACATCCGGGCTACACCCAAAATGCCGAAGAAACGATGAATTGCTTGTTTAATGAATTAGTATTATGAACTCACAAGTACTACAAGATTTAGTAAAAATTCAGATGCCATTTGGGAAATATAAAGGAAGATTCATTTGTGATTTACCTGAGTATTATTTGATTTGGTATCATAATAAAGGCTTCCCCGCAGGAAAGTTGGGAATGTTATTGGCTACTATGTACGAAATAAAAGTCAATGGATTGGAGTATTTATTAAAACCTTTGAAATAAATAAAAACAAAGGAAGTCTTCGCTTTAAGCGAAGGCTTCCTTGAAAAAATTTCCTTAAAAACTAATAGAAAATATGTCTGAAATAAAAACCGCACTCATCACAGGAGGCTCAAAAGGAATTGGCTATGGTGTAGCCGAAGTTTTAATCAAAGAAGGAATAAAGGTAGCCATCACAAGCCGTACCCAAGAAGCTGCCGAAAAAGCAGCCACCGAATTAAATAAAATCAAAGAAGGATATGCTTTGGGGATTGAATCAGATGTAAGAAACTTAGCATCTCAGCAGCACGCCGTTGATACTGTTTTAAAAACTTGGGGACGCCTCGACTACTTTATTGCCAATGCAGGCGTTGGACACTTCGCTCCTATTCAATCGCTTTCGGTTGAACAATGGCAAGAAACCATTGACATCAATCTCACAGGTGTATTTTACAGTACTAAAGCTTCTTTAGAAGCACTAAAAGCATCAAAGGGTTATTTTATCAGCATAGCTAGTTTGGCAGGTACCAACTTCTTTGCTAATGGAAGTGCATACAATGCCAGTAAATTTGGATTAGTTGGTTACACCCAAGCCATTATGCTTGATTTAAGAAATGAGGGAATAAAGGTTAGCACAATTATGCCGGGTTCGGTTGCAACTTATTTTAATAATCACGAACCAAACGAGAAAGATGCATGGAAAATCCAGCCAGAAGATATTGGGCAAATAGTATCGGATTTAATTAAGATGCCAGCTCGTACGCTACCAAGCAAAATCGAGGTTCGTCCAACAATGCCGAAGTAAATTTCAAATGAAGGGAATCTTCGCTTAAAACGAAGATTCCCTTAAATATTATTTCTGCTTATAAATTTTACCATCTTTCATTACAAAAGCAACATTCATCATTGCTTTAGCATCCTGAAGTGGGTCTCCTTCTACCGCCACAATATCAGCAAATTTACCTTTTTCTATCGAACCTAATTCTTCTTTCATTCCCAGAACAGTGGCATTTACGATAGTAGCAGATTTAATAGCTTCCATCATTGGCATGCCACCCTCAACCATATACTGAAACTCTTTCGCATTATATCCATGCGGGAAAACCCCAGCGTCAGTACCAAACGCTACTTTTACACCAGCTTTATATGCTTTAGCAAAAGTAGCAGCAATTTGCTTAGAAGTTTCGATTGCTTTAGGTACTACTAATGGGTGATAATAACCTGGTACTTTCACCGAGTCTCCTACGGTTTTTCCTGCAATTATTGTTGGCACATAATAAGTACCATGTTTTTTAAATAATTCAATGGCTTCATCGTCCATGAAAGTTCCGTGCTCAATCGTAGTTACACCAGCACGAATTGCACGCTTCATTCCTTCAGCACCATGAGCATGAGCCGCCACAATAAAACCATAATCTTTGGCAGTTGAAACAATTGCTTCGATTTCGTTTTCGGTAAATTGTGGTCCTTTACCATTTTTTGCCACACTTAACACACCACCCGTAGCTGTAATTTTGATACAATCAGCACCATCTTTGTAGCGTTGACGAACTGCCTGACGGCCTTCTTCTGGGCTGTTTACAACACCATCCGTAACATCATCAGGTACGGTATATTTTGAACTATTAATTCCGTTAGTTGGGTCGCCGTGCCCACCAGTTGTTGCAATTGTTTTACCAGAAGTAAAAATTCTTGGACCAACAGTTAAACCCTTAGTAATAGCATTACGCAGCGAAATATTTACGCCCGATCCACCCAAGTCACGCACACTTGTAAAACCTGCCATCAAGGTCGTATTGGCATGTTTTTGTGCCTCAAAAGCAATATCAGCCATATTTTGGCTCATACGTTTTAAATATTGGTCTTTACTGGTTTCACTTTCAATATGCACGTGCATATCAATCCAGCCAGGAGTAACTGTTCGGTTTTTCAAATCTACTACTTTGTCGTTTGATTGAGCTGCCGTATAACCTGACTGCACATCAGTTATACGATTCTTCTCAACGACGATTGTCATTTGTGATTTCGGTGTATTGCTCACACCATCAATCAACGTTCCACAATGAATGAGTGTACGTTGAGCAAAAGCCGAAACCGACAAGCCAAGGGAAAGAGCCAAAAGGTAAGTTTTTTTCATTGAGATGTTTTTTAGTTTAGGAGGAAAATAACGATTAAATCGACCCGATAAAAGTAAGATTTTTTTTATGAGTTGTATAAATAAATAGGCGAAAAGATTTTTTTCAGAGACATCCAACAAAAAAGGCTTTCCTTTGAAGGAAAGCCTTTCGAATATATGAGCAGAAAGCTTTAGTTTTTAGGTACTAAAACACCATTTGCTTCAAATGCTAATTCAGTTTTTGGTTCTGTAATTTTAGCAATTTCATCCTTGCTTTTGCCTGCATCTTCTGCGTAATGGCGAAGTTCTTCAACTGAAGTTGTTTTTGTTTTTGCATTTCCTTCAAACACAATTGTTTTCCCTGTAATATCTTTTGGCACAAAGAAACCATAATCTTTAAAAGTTACACGCATCGTTTGTCCATCATCCATTTTTACCTTCATCCAACAACCTTTTACCTGACAAACTGATTCAACTACCCCAGTTACTTTAGCATTTAAAGTGCCTTTTTCAGCTGCTTTTTTTGCTAAATCGCTCGTTGTTATAGCTCCACTTGGTTTAATTTTTTCGCCGAAGCTATCATATTTTTGACCGAAAGAAACATTGATTATAAAAGTAATTGCGAGAAGTGTTATGAATTTTTTCATTGTTTGGAATTATTTATTTGTTTTAAAATTTGTTGCATTATACAGAATCATCTGAATTATTTATAGGAAATTTTATACTTATCTTACTAATCAATCACTGTCACCCAGCCTTTACAGTCGGCTCCAGTATCAGTTTTAATGGTGTAATAATAAGTACCTGATGCGATGCCGTTTCCCCAATCATTCTGATAGTTTTTTGAATTAAATATCATTTTTCCGAAGCGATTATATATTTCAACCGTGGCATTCTTGAATCCAGTTACAAAGGTATCATTTTTTCCATCATTGTTAGGCGTTAATACATTCGGAACTTTTCCATCACCTTCAGGAATATCAACATTTTTTGTAATAACCATTTCACAACCAATTTTATTATAAGCCTTCAAACTAACCGAATAAATGCCCCCTTTTTGAAAACGATAGGCCGTTGGAACTACTGATTTCACGGAATCTTGATTGCCAAAATCCCAAGTAAAAGTACTCGCATTAATGCTTTTATTATAAAAAGTCAATTCATAAGGTTTATCACAAAATTGGGTAAGACTATAATCAAAGTCTGGCTTGAAGGAATTATCAATGATAACAGTTGTAGTTCTGGTTGGTTTACAACCATCTAAATATTCACCTTTCACAGAATAAGTTGTTGTTTCGGTTGGTTTTACCGTAATTTGTTTAGCTACAGTATCTTTCAAAGAGGTACCTGACCACGTAAACTTGGTAGCATTTCCAATTGCGGTAAGGGTCACGCTTTGTCCAGCACAAATTTCTTTTCCACCCGTCGCTTGAAAATCAATTTTGTTATCCTCAACCTTGATGGTCACATCTTTCGACATAGTGCAACCATCTTTCTCTACTACAACGGTATATTTTGTAGTTGTTTTAGGAGTAGCAATTGGGTTTGGGATATTTGAATTATTTAAATTAGTTGTAGGCGACCAAGTGTATTTATTTCCCCCTTCCGCTAATAATTGTACAGGGGAATCTGGACAAACTAACGTATCTTTTCCTGCTTTGGCGATAAAACCTTTTACCAAGATTTTCTTCACAGTTGAATCGGTGGTTCGGCATGTAATTTTATTAAATATTCGTAGCTTAATCGTATATTCTCCAGGATTAGTGAAATTAAAATTCACATCTTTTAATCTTGAAATTACTGTTCCATTAAATTCCCATTCGTAGGTTTTAGCACCAACACTCAAATTATTGAAATTCAAACGAGCAGGAGCACAAATTTCGGTAACTGTTTGGTTTGATGCGTTTTTAATTTCAAAATCCGCTTTTAGAGCATCTATGCTAAATTTAAAAGCAGCCATATTACAATTGGTACTCATGTGACGCGGCTGATAAGCATTTTTAATTGGAAAAGTAGCCACTGCCTGCCCTTGCCGCGGTAAACACGAACAGGCAGTATGATAGATAATTCCGTTTTTATCGAATCTACAAGTACCGCCATCGAGGTGGTCGCCTACTTCACCTTCAGGTATTGGCGGAGCAGATGCACCAAAAAAAGTAGCGTAAAGTAAAGACTTTGCTCCTTTTTCGAGTATCATGAAATAATAATTACTTCCCGTGGTGGTGGTTTGATAAGCATCCAAAGTAATAGGCAAACCAGTGGAAGTACTATTTCGATTTAAATTTCTACTAACCGCAGCATTTACTTTTCCCCCCCAACCAGAAAGGTAGATATTCCCACAATCATTTACTAAGAAGGCGGTCGGAACTATATCAATTTTACCAATTCCCCGACCCGTGCCTACAACAGTTGAAAAAACACTTTTTGTTAAGTTTTTATCAAAGCAATGAATAAACTGGCCACTTTTAGGATTATTATAAACATCTCCAGAAACAGGATATTGACCTAAAGTTAAGCCAAAAACATAGACATTTTCCTCTTTATCAGTTTCTATAAAGAAATTTACATCAGCATCTTTTGTTCCTATATATGTAAGTTGTTCAATTACACCCTCTGTACTAAACTTAGCAATAAAACCATCTCCACTACCCGCATAGCTTGGGGCGAAGGCTCCACTTTTCGTTGCCAAATTTGCACTAAAAGTTTGTCCACAAACATAGATTTTGCCATTTTGTGTTACTTTGATACCGTAAGCCGCATCAAAATTATTTCCGCCTAAATATGTACTCCACAAAAGTTGCGTACAAGCTCGATTAAGTTTACAGACGACCCCATCAAAACCCTCACCCTTCGTCGCTTGTGATTGATTTACAAGTGGGAAATCTGAAGAAGCTGTAATAGAAGCAAAATAAATATTATCATCATTATCAACTATTACTTCCCCTCGATATTCATCTCCATAATTTTTGATGTTTAAAGCACGTGTATCATTAAAACCATCATTGGCTTTACCTCCAACATACGTACTACCCACTAAACTTTTACCATCGGCACTCAACACGGCAACAAAAATATCGGTTCCTCGCTCAAAACCAATTCCTGTAAAATTAGGGTCTTGGTCGGCAGCGGAGAGAGAAGAATAAATACCAATCAAGCTTCCGCCAGCAAAGGTTTTTTGATAAGACGAACGATTAACAGGAAAATCATTGGAAGATGTTGTACCAAAAACAACCAATTCTCCTTTCGAATTTGCCACTAAACTATGAGCAACCTCTGAGGCATTTCCACCTAAATAAGTAGAATAAAGTAGCTGAGAGCCATCAGAACTAAACTTCATAATTACTACATCTGTAACTCCATAACCCGCAATATTTTCTGCACTTGACGCAGTGGTAGAACTCCCTTTTATTTGAAAGGCTCCGTTTGTTACTGGAAATTCAAGTCCAAACACAGTGCCACCGGCAAATAAATTACCATCAGCATCATATGTGGCTGTCTGAGCCCAATTATCAGATTTTGAACCAGAATATGTAGAAAACACAAGTTCTGGGTCAATAATTAGCGGTTTTGAGGCATCATACTTTTCGGGAAATTCAAAACTTACTTCATTATTATTGATACGAAATTTCGATTTCACATCAATTGTTGTTCCGTTTTGGGTTTGAAAAGTGTAAGGTTCAAACTCCTTCACTACATTGACAGAAGTTTTATAAAGCAACTGGCCATTTTCGGAACTAAGATGCTCCAAACCCTCATACCTCATTCTAATCTTCGAAACATCTGCTTGAGGTTTAGCAATGTATTCGTATTTGAGTGATTGTTCGAAACTATAGAGTTTAAAATCTATATTTGGATAAATATCTTTAATATATAGCTCATCAAAAGCTGCTACACTCGATTTCCATTTGGTGGGGTCATTACCAAGGAAGTAATTATATGTAGTTGTATTAGGAGAAACAGCTTCTATTTTTGGAGTAAGATTAGCATCTTTGAAAGTCATTTCATAGGCGTGTCCTTTAATAGGTCCAATCGTTTTTCTACCCGATTTTGCATCTAATCTGCCTGTATGAATCGTTGATAATGCCTCAGTATCGTAAAACACATACTGAACACCCGTATTTTTAACTAATAAGTAGCCGCCGGGAATATCTGCACGGTATCTAACAGAAGCCTCCCACTGTCCTTCATTTCGAATAAATCTAATTGAGGGTTTGGGAGTGGCAAAGGTCACAATTACATTAGCTGCAAAAAAGATTAGTAATAGATATTTCATTGGCAAAGCATGATTCACGCATTTATAAACATACTATTTTGACGTTTCTATTATTCAGAGTAACATAAAATTTATTGTGAATGCTCTACAAATGGGGCAATGTAACCACAAATGTACTGCCCTTTCCCTCTTCACTCGTTACATTAATACGGCCTTGATGCATATCAATAATTCTTCGACAAACCGATAAGCCAATGCCATGCCCACGGTATTTAGAAGCATTGGCGGTTCGATAAAAAGGCTCAAAAATTTTGCTTAACTCACCAGCAGCAATACCTATACCATTGTCTTTTACGGCCACAATACAATGTTTTTCATTGAAGCGAATCTTTGCTTCAGCTCGGTGGTCGGGTGAGTATTTACAGGCATTTTCTAATAAATTCGTAAAAACAGTGAGTAACAATGCTTCATTTCCATTCGTACTCACCCACTCATCATCATCGGGGATATCATCGAAATCGATTGAAATATTATATTCACTATTTTGACTTTGCACTTCTTCTTGAGCTTTAAATAATAATTCGTCCAATCTAGTGGGTTTCATTAGTAAACTATTATCACGATTCTCTGATTTAGCTAACTGTAACAAACCATTCGTCAACTGAATAAGTCGCTGATTATCAATCAGTAAAGACCGAAGAATTGCTTTGTATGCATCGGGGGTACGGTCTTGCTCTAATGCAATCTGGATTTCCGATTTTATGGCCGCCAAGGGCGTTCGTAACTCATGTGAAGCATTGGATACAAAGCTTTTTTGGAGTTCGAAAGAACGCTCCAAACGCTCAAGCATCTGATTAAAATTAAGTGCCAGTTGAGCAATTTCATCTTTATTATTACCTGTATTGAGTTTCTGTTTTAAGTTATAAGCTGTAATATTGGTGATTTCGTCATTGATTTCGGCAATTGGTTTGAGTGATTGCCCAGCGAAGATAATTCCTAAGAAAATTGTCAGTAAAATTCCTATAATAAAACTAATCAATAAAGTATCACGAATATTCTTTAGCTTATCTGTTCCATATTTATCACGAGCCGATGCCACCACCACATAAGATTTACCATCTTCGCTCTTATACATTGTTCCAATTACTTGGTTATCCCAATCGCTAGTTTCTATGTATTTCTGTCTTCGAACTTGGTTCAAAAAATCAGGACTAAACAAAAACTTTTCAGCCTCGTAACTAGCATAAACCAATTCGTTTTTTTCGTTAAACATCAAAACTTTCTCGGCATTCAATTTGCTCAGAAAGGTCTTATTTGCATCACGGAGTTTCTTTTTATCTTTTTCCGTAATTTTTAATTCTTTCAAAAGTCCAGCGGTAAGAATCGCACGGTCATTTAGACGGTTATAAAATTCTTGCTTACGAAAGTTCTCAGAAGTATAATAGACCGCCAATGAGAAAATCGTAAGAATCAAAGCAATGATTATCGTAAACTGAATTGCTATTTTAGTGCGAATCTGCATAAGTTATGTACCGTACCTCTAACCATTAGTGGCTTCGAAGACTACGGCTTTGCTAAAGACGTAATTTTGACTAAATTTGAAACGGGTCAGTCACACAGTGAAGCCCCAAAACAAATTTAAGAAACAATTAGCAAAATATATGCAAATTCATGTAATTGATGCGGGCCACTTTAAATTAGACGGTGGAGCAATGTTTGGGGTTGTACCGAAAAGCATTTGGAATAAACAAATGCCAGCAGATGAAAATAATCTTTGTAGCTGGGCTATGCGTTGTTTATTAATCGACACTGGTAAACAACTAATACTGATTGATAGCGGCATGGGGGATAAACAAGATGCCCGTTGGCAAGGTTTTTATTTTCGCCATGGCGATGGAGACCTCATGACTTCCATCAAAAAAGCAGGTTATTCTCCAAATGAAATCACAGATGTATTAAGTACACATTTGCATTTCGACCATTGTGGAGGCAGCGTAAAATGGAATACAAGTAAAGACCGCCTCGAATTAGTATTCCCGAATGCCAATTACTGGACTCACTCTGAACATTGGGCAACAGCAACAAAACCCAATCCAAGAGAAAAAGCTACTTTCTTGAAAGAAAACATTATGCCTATGCAAGAAACAGGGGCTTTACAATTTACAGATAAAATAATAAACCCATTTGGCGAAAACATTGAGCTGCTCTATGCAGAAGGCCACACCGAAAAGATGATTATGCCGAAAATAAAGCACGGAGACAAAACTTATCTTTATATAGCCGATACCATTCCATCGCATGCTCATATCCCTGTACCTTATGTAATGGGTTATGATGTGCGTCCGCTTCAAACAATGACAGAAAAAGAAACGTTATTAAAGCAAGCCGTTGATGAAAACTGGACAATTATCTTCGACCATGACCCTACCCACGAAGCAGCTACGGTTCAACTGACTGAAAAGGGTTATCGGGTTGGAGATTTTGAGAAAGTTTCTTGAGTCTTATGCTATTCAAAAATTGTATCATTCACACATTGTATTAACAAAATATGAAAATAGGAATTGCTTTATCGGGTGGAGGAAGTAGAGGTTTTGCACACTTGGGTGCTTTAAAAGCCCTCAATGAAATGGGTATTAAACCCGATATTATTACAGGCACAAGTGCTGGCTCAATTGTAGGAGCTCTAACCGCTGCAGGTTATTCACCTGATTTTATTTTCGAAACTATCCAATCTTTGGGAATTATTAATTCTCTCAAATTTGCATTTAACCGTTTTGGTTTATTCAAAATGGAGAAAGTGGAAGAAATCTTTTTGAAATATATTCCCCATAATTCATTCGAAAAGCTCAAACTACCTTTGATAGTTTGTGCAACTGATATCATTGAAAGTCAGCCAATCTATTTCAGCAAAGGAGAACTCATCAAGCCAATTATGGCCTCTTGTAGTATTCCCGGAATTTTTGAACCCATCAAATTTCAAGATAAAATACTGGTTGATGGCGGCATTTTGAATAACTTACCAGTTGAACCTTTAGAGGGCATTTGTGACTTTATCATCGGTGTAAATGTAACTCCCGTAAGTAATAGTATGGCCATAAATTCGGCCAAAGATATTCTAATGAAAAGCCTCTACCTAGCCATTCGAAATAACTCCGGAGCAAAACTTAAAAGGTGTGATATTGCTATTGAACCTGATGAAATTTATAATTATAATGGCTTAAGTATGGCCAAAGCCAAAGAGATGTATCAATTAGGTTATGAACATGCCCTAAGAGCGGCCGAAGGAAAACTTTCGCAGATACTCTAAAAACCATTAATTTTGAATTCGTTCTAATTAAAAAGTATGCCTTCTAGCATAAAAGTAGAATTTAGTGAACTTTGGCATCAAATTAGATAATTTTTTTCTAGGAAAACCGTTTAAAACAAAGGTATTTATCATCCAACTTTAAAGTTTAAGTGCAAAGACTATATATACTGATAACTATTTTAGTACTTACTGCCTCTTGTTCGCAGTTTAGTAACTCCATTACCAGCAAAGCATGGCATAATGCTAATGCTCGCTTCAATTCGCTTATTATTGCTCGTGAAAACATGAAGCAAGCAGAAAAAGACCTATTTGATAAGAGAGTTGAAAATTATAGTTCTTTGATGACAATCTATCTACCCATTGATTCTATCAAAAGTCAAGCAGTGGCAACCAATTTAAAGGAAGTAATTGAAAAAACTTCATTAATTGCCGAACGTCATTCAAATTCAAAATATTTAGGAGAAGCCTATATTCTACTTGGAAAAGCTCGATTATTGAAGGAAGATTTCCTAAATGCCATTGAAGTATTTAAATACATTAATTCAACCCAAAGTAATGAAAACGATAAGCATTCGGCATTGGTTTGGTTAATGAGGGCATATACCGAAGAAAAAGACTACGATACTGCCCTAAAAGTTGCAGAAGTGCTTCGTACACTTGACTTGAACAAAGAAAATACCAAAGATTTTTATCTGACAAAAGCCTATTTGCACCAACGTCGTGAAGAGTTTGCCATCTCTGCCGCCATTGCAGAAGAAGCCATTAAATTGGTGCCCAAGGGGGAACAAAAAGCCCGCATACATTTTGCGATTGGGCAAATGTATGATATGATTGGTCAACCAGCCAAGGCTATTCCTCATTTTCAGGCTGTAGCCCAAAATCGACCAAATTATGATATGGAGTTTTATGCCCGCATGAATACCCTACTTGATGAAGCTGCTTCAAGGAGAGGGAGTACCGCAGGAGTACAAGAAAACTTCAAAAAAATGCTGGTTGATAGAAAAAATTCTGACCTAAAGGATAAGATTTATTTTACGATGGGTAGTTTGGAAGTGAAAAAACAAAACTTTCCAAAGGCTATCGAATACTTTAATGCTTCACTTAAAAACTCAAAAGGTAATAGCACTCAAAACGCTTACACTTATCTTGAATTAGCGGAATTGCATTATAATCAATTAGGAAAATACGATTTAGCAAGTATGTACTATGATAGTACGCTTACGGCTTTACCTAAAACTTCTTCTGATTATGAGCGAATTGCAAAACGTGCCATTTCACTTGCTGATTTTGTTAAATACCAAAAAGTGCTAATCGTTGAAGATAGTTTACAACGTTTGGCAGGAATGAATCCTACGGCTCTCGATAAAACACTTGAACGTATCATCAAACAAAAAGAAGATGATGAACGTAAGATGCAAGAATTAGCCCAGAAAATAGTATCTCAAAATAGCCTTCCTGTTGAACGTATTTCAGATAAAGACCCTGAATTTAAGCGTTGGTTATTGTACGACCCACTTGTAATGTCGAAAAATAAAAGTGATTTTCAACAAATTTGGGGAAATCGCCCACTCGATGATAACTGGCGTAGAAAAGATAAGGAAGCGGGCTCTATCAGTTTTAAAGTTGAGCGAGGCGTAGTTGGTCAAGAACCAAACAAGCAAGCACCTAAAATTTCGCCTGAAGAAATAAAAAAACAACAAGAACAAAAGGAATTGCTTGCTTTGGAATCGAAGAAAAAAGAGTTCTATGAAAAAATTCCAACAACACCCGAAAAACTAATCGCTTCTAAACGCAAGCAAGAAGAGGCACTTTATCAGCTTGGCAAGATTTATAAATTTCAGTTTAACGAGCCCGATAATGCTACCGAAACATTTTTAAACCTACTTAATAGGTTTCCAAATACTGTACATGAAGTTGAAGTTTTGTATTTACTCACACTTTTATCTGATAATCAAGCATCAAGCCCTTATCGAAAAACCTTGATTGAAAAATACCCAGCTTCAACTTATGCTCGACAGCTTCTTAGAGGCAAAGTTGAAATTACGAGCGATACCGAGAGTAAAGCTAATACAGTTTATTCTCAAGCATTTAATCTTTATTCAAACAAAAGCTATGAGTCGGCATTGAAATTAGCCGAAGACGGATTAATTACCTATACTGGTACAAGTATTGAAGATAAATTTGCCATGCTTCGCATATTCTTATTTGCCAAGACCGAGCAAAAAGAAGCGTACAAACAAGCACTAAACGAATTCATTCAAGGGTATCCTTCAAGTGCCTTGCTAGGGCGTGCAAAGGAACTAATGGCCGTTTTAGATAAAAAATAATAACACTAAAATTCGACAATACTAACCGACTAATCAATTCAATAAAAAACTTAAATACTATGATAAATAATGAATTAAGTGATGAAAATGATGTTCCTCCGATTTTAGGAACTTGGAAAAATGTATATACCTTGGTCGTTATCTCTTTGGTTGTATCTATTGTACTTTTCTACGCTTTCACCTTATACTTTTCATGACAAACCTCGACTGGATTTTACTTACTGTTACCTTACTTTTTATAATTATTTATGGTGTTTATAAAAACCATAAAGACAAAGACCTTGACGGCTATTTACTTGGTAATCAATCACTTCCGTGGTACCATGTTGGATTATCAGTTATGGCTACTCAAGCCAGTGCCATTACATTTTTATCAACAACTGGACAAGGTTTCGATGATGGAATGAGATTTGTACAGTTCTATTTTGGACTTCCATTAGCCATGATAGTTTTGTGTGTAACTTTTATTCCGATTTTTCATCGTTTAAAAGTTTATACAGCTTATGAATACCTCGAAACTCGCTTTGATGGAAAAGTTCGTGTCTTTACTGCCTTTTTATTTTTAATTCAACGTGGTCTATCGACAGGAATTTCAATTTACGCACCTGCAATTATTTTATCAACTATTTTTGGTTGGGATATTTTTTGGACCAATATTTTAATGGGCGGAATGGTTCTCACTTACACAGTTGTTGGTGGAACAAAAGCCATTTCATACACCCACCTTCAACAAATGATTGTTATTACTGTTGCCATGTTTTTAGCAGGAGTAATTGTAGTAATGATGCTACCCGAAAATATTGGTTTTGTAAAAGCTCTTAAAATTGCGGGAAAAGCCCACCATACCAATGTAGTAAGTTTTGAGTTTAATCCGAAAGACCGTTATAATCTTTGGTCTGGTTTAATTGGAGGCTTCTTCTTACAATTATCTTATTTTGGTACAGACCAATCACAAGTAGGACGTTATCTAACTGGTGAATCTATTACACAAAGTCGTTTGGGTTTAGTAATGAATGGTTTATTAAAAGTACCCATGCAATTCTTGATTTTACTTGTAGGTGTCTTGGTTTTTGTTTTCTATCAATACAACCCTGCTCCTATTTTCTTTAATAAAGTAGAAGTCGATAAATTACGTACAAGTCAATACGCACCACAGTTAGAAAGTCTTGAACAGCGATATAACGAAGTGACTGAGAAACGTAAAAATCTTTTATTAATTTCATCTAATTTAGAAGAAGAGCAGCTTAAAATTTATCAAAATAGCTTAGCTGAATCAGATTCAATTTCAAAAGCTCTCAAAAGTGAAGTGGCAGGTCTAATCAAGAAAAATAATCCATCGGCCAGCACCAATGACCGTGATTATGTGTTTCTAAGATTCGTACTCGATCACCTTCCGCATGGCCTTATTGGGCTTTTGGTTGCTGTTATTTTCGCTGCTTCGATGGGTTCAATTGCTTCGGCCTATAATTCATTGGCGGCGACATCGGTAGTTGATGTTTATCGAAAATTCAGCAAAAATACGCCAACCGAAAAGTCAGAACTCAACGCTTCCAAAGTTTCAACCGTTTTGTGGGGGCTTTTTTGTATATTTGTTGCACAATACGCCAACGAACTTGGCAATATGATAGAAGTAGTAAATGTGCTTGGTTCGCTATTCTACGGAATTATTTTAGGTGTATTTTTAGTAGCATTTTACTTCAAGAATATCGGCGGAACTGCCACATTTTGGGCAGCGGTTATTAGTCAAACTATAATTCTTGGCATTGGTATTCCGCAAGTAATTTTGAAAAAAGAATGGATAGCTTATCTATGGTTTAACCCTATTGGTTGCTTTTTGGTAATAGGTATTGCATGGATTTGGCAGAAAAATTTGAAATTAGCTAAGGTATAATTAATTATGTGCCTTCAAAAAAGAGGAGGCATTATAAAATTTTAGCTTTCTTGGCTAAAAGCTTTCCTCAAATAAGATTATGGAAAAAAAACGCATACTCATTGTAGAAGACGACCAACGATTGGCCGAAAACCTTGTTAAGGGTTTGTCTGAAAAAGAATTTGATACCGAAGTGGCCTACGATGGTCAAATCGGGCTTCGCTTTGGGCTTAGCGGTAAGTTTGACCTGATTTTGTTGGATGTAAATCTCCCACAAATGAATGGTTATGAAGTTTGTGCGAAAATCAGAGAAAAAGACCGCCAAACGCCAATTATCATGTTAACTGCATTGGGCGAAACAGATGATAAAATTACGGGCTTTGAAAAAGGTGCTGATGATTACATAGTAAAACCTTTCGAATACAGAGAATTGATTGCTCGCGTAAATGTTTTCTTAAAACGTGCTTATGCAGAGAATGAAAACAACGCAAATCTGCTTCGTATCGCAGACCTTGAAATTAACCTTGAGAGTAAAATGGCCTCACGTCAGGGTAAACACATAGACCTTACTCCTAAAGAATTTTCATTACTTGAATACTTAATACGAAATAAAGGTAAAGTAGTATCGAAAGCCGAGATTGCTGAAAAGATTTGGGAAGGAAATAATGCCGAAAATAGTTTAAATGTGATTGAAGTTTACATTAACTTCTTGCGAAAAAAAATCGACAAAGATTTTGAGCCAAAACTCATTCATACCAAAACAGGCATGGGCTATGTTTTAAAAGATGAATAACGATTCACTTCCCAGTTAAATAGATATACAAAAAAGTACACCTTATTAAATCTTAATGAAGTGTACTTTTTTTTTGAAATACTACCATTTTTTCTTCTTATTTTTACATTTCAACAAAATCAACCTAAAAACCGTTTTTTAATGAAAATTGTCAAAAAAATTTTATTAGGACTGCTAATTTTGCTCGTGGTAGCTACTGTTGGCATTTTCTTTTATCTTCAAAGCACAAAACCTAAACTTGATGGTGAACTCCAACTCAAAGGACTGAAAGCACCAGTCGAAGTCGTTTATGATGATTTCGGTGTGCCTCACATTTACGCACAAAACGAAGAAGATTTATTCCAAGCATTTGGTTATGTCCACGCCCAGGATCGTCTTTTTCAAATGGAAATCGTCAGACGCCTTGCCGATGGCCGTTTAGCTGAATTATTCGGAGAAAAAGCACTCCCTTCTGATAAATTTTTTCGTACACTAAGTTTCCGAAAACACGCTCAGTGGACCATTGATTCGGTACTTATGACCAATCCTAATGCACCATTTGTTAAAGCAGCTCAAGCTTACATCAAAGGTGTAAACGAATACATTCAGAATGGTAAAACCCCAATTGAATTTTCAATCATTGGCATCAAAAAAACTCCATTTGAGTTAGCTGATATGCAAATTATTATGGGTTACATGGGTTTTACATTTGCCGAAGCATTTCGTTCAGAATCAATCGCAACCATGATTCAAAGCAAATATGGCCCTGAATATCTGAAAGATGTCATGTCGGCTTGGCCTGTAAACGAGCCAAAAATTCCAACCCAAGCACAAGAATCTAAGGTTCAATCTTCAGAAATATTGGCAAAAATGGCTAATCAATTGACAAATATTGAATATAATTCTCCTTTTCCACCTTATCACGGTTCAAATGGCTGGGTTATCGCTGGCTCTAAAACTAAATCTGGTAAACCTATCTTATCAAACGATACCCACATTGCATTCTCACAACCATCAGTTTGGTACGAAGCACACCTCGAATGCCCTAATTTTAAATTTTATGGAAATTTCTTAGCTGGAACACCTGTAGGGGCTCTAGGACACTCACAATATGGCGGTTGGGGACTAACGATGTTCGAGAACGACGATGTTGATTTCTTCCGTGAAAAAGCTAACCCTGCCAATCCTAACCAAGTTTGGTATAAAGATCACTGGGAAGATTTGAAAGTTAGAGAAGAAGTTATCAAAGTAAAAGACAAAGGTGATGTAAAAATTGCCATCAAAACTTCTCGACATGGAATCATTATGAATGAAAGTTTTGATAAAATGGCTGACCAAAAAGAGCCAATTGCTCTTTGGTGGGTATTTAACCAATTTCCAAGCTACCATTTAGAATCTTTCTATAAAATGGCTCATGCCAAAAATGCGACCGAAGTTGGCGAGGCAGTAAGTAAACTGACTTCACCGGGATTAAATGTAATGTGGGGAGATACTGAAGGAAATATCGCTTGGTGGGCGGCAGGAAGATTACCGAAACGTCCTGCACATGTCAACCCAATGGTTATTTTGGATGGCTCAACTGGTAATGATGACCCACAAGGCTGGTATGATTTCTCATTGAATCCTCAAATACTGAATCCTAAACGTGGGGTACTTTACACGGCTAATAACCAACCTGCCGATATGGGGAATGGTCTTGTAGCGGGCTATTATGTAGCAGGCAATCGAGCAAGTCGCATTGAAGAATTATTATTCAACGACAAGAAAGATTGGACAGAAGAAAGTGTTCGTCAAGTTATCAACGATGTAACCTCTTCCCCATACAAGGCTCTTTTAAAAGATATTTTACCTGTAATTGATAGAACTCAACTGAACGAACCAGCAAAAGTAGCTTACGAAAAATTAGCTAAGTGGGACGGGTCACATTATTTAGAAGATACAGAACCAACCATTTATTATCGTTTCTTATATCATTTCTTTGTCAACACAATCAAAGATGAATTAGGCAATGAAGTCTTTAAAGCTTTCGAGCATAACGGAAATTTCAAACGAAATATGGCGTCATTGATGCGAAATGATGCCTCGCCTTGGTGGGATAATATTTCGACCCCTAAAAAAGAAACTCGTAAAGAAATTCTTACACAATCATTGAACGAAGCTCTAAATAGCCTTGCAGAGCAACTAGGAAAAGAAATGAATGATTGGCAATGGGGTAAAGTGCATACACTTACGCACAATCATCCGCTGGGAATTGTGCCCGTTATTGGTAAATTTTTCAATGTGGGTCCACTCCCAACACCGGGCGGACGAGAAACCATTAATAATTTAGACTTTCCAATTGATTCAAGTGGAACCTATAAAGTTACCTACGGACCCGCCCTGCGTAGAATTGTAGATTTTGGCGATGCCGAGCACGGAAGAAGCGTTTTACCAAGTGGACAGTCGGGTAATGTCATGAGTAAACATTATGGTGACCAAGCCGAGATGTTTGTAAAAGGTGGGTCTCGTCCAGAATTAATGAATCGAACAGAAATTGAGAAGGTAAAAACAGGGAAATTAATTTTGAAGCCATAAATCGCTGAAAATAGGATTTTGGTCTAAATTGTAGGCCAAAATCCTTAAATAATTAGCCCAATTAAGAACAATTTCTTTAATTTTATGTATTATAAATATTCTATAAACGGAATCATAATTTCTATTAACACAGATATTTTCAAACATAAATAAGCTTTACTCTATTCATTTTCACCATTATTACCTACAAAAATGGCAAAATATAAACTCAAAATCAACGGTAAAGAATACGAAACCGACGCATCTCCAGACACCCCACTTCTTTGGGTTTTACGTGATAACCTCGGCCTCGTTGGTACAAAATATGGCTGCGGAATGGCCATGTGTGGTGCTTGTACTGTACACGTGAACGGTGAAGCTACACGCTCTTGTGTGTTGCCTGTTTCATCGGTATCTGATTCAAAAATTACGACAATAGAAGGCCTTTCTGAAAAATGCGACCACCCTGTTCAACAAGCATGGGATGCAATGGATGTTCCACAGTGCGGATATTGCCAAGCAGGACAAATCATGACCGCTGCATCATTCTTGAAAAAGAATTCAAAGCCAAGTTTAGAGGAAATTGAAGCAGCTATGTCGGCTAACTTATGTCGTTGTGGCACTTATCACCGCATCAAAGAGGCTGTTCAATTAGCAGCATCAAAAATGTAATTTTTAAAGTTTGAATGAATTTTCATCATTCATAACTAACGATTCATTTTTAATCTAAAATCAAGATATAAAATCATGACAAAACATAATAGCCGACGAGATTTCTTAAAAACTTCTGTCCTAAGTACTGGAGGCTTGCTTTTGGGCTTTAATTGGTTTGGACAAGAAGCATCGGCCGCACAAGTGGTAGAAAGTGCAAGCAATAGTTTCAATGCATATTTAGCTATCCAACCCGATGGCATCGTTACGATTCTGTCACCTAATCCTGAAATCGGACAAGGCATTAAAACTGCATTCCCAATCATTGTTGCAGAAGAATTGGATGTAGATTGGAATAATGTAAAAGTAGTTCAAGCTCCGCTTGATACCAAAAAATTCGAACGACAAGTAGCTGGTGGTAGCGGTTCGATTCCTCATTCATGGCAACGCCTACGTAAAGCAGGTGCAACTGCCCGCCAAATGCTTATTGAAGCAGCAGCTAAGCGTTGGGGAGTTTCAGCTAGCGAATGTAGCACGGATAAGGGTTTTGTTGTTCATACTTCGGGCAAAAAACTAAGTTATGGAGAATTAGCCAATGATGCTGCTAAACTTACACCACCTACTGACGTTAAACTAAAAGACAAAAAAGACTTTAAACTCATTGGTTCAACGGTAAAAGGTGTTGATAATTATGGGGTTCTCACAGGAAAACCACTTTTTGGGCTCGACTTTTATCGTGAAGGAATGAAGTTTGCCATGATTCAGCGACCAGCTGCTTTTGGCATGAAACTAAAATCTTTTGATGCTTCAGCAGCTAAAGCGTCTGCTCCCGGTATTGAGGTGGTTTCGTTTAAAGATAAAGTGGCCATTGTTGGAAAATCTACTTGGGAAGTTAAGAAAGCCCGTGAGTTAGTAAAGATAGAATGGGAAAAAGCCTCTAATCTTGAAAGTACTGACGAACACAACAAAATTTTCAAGGAACTATTAGATAGTAATAAAGCAGAAGTTCGTAGAAAAGATGGAGATGTTGAGACAGCCTTTAAAGATGCTGCAAAAATTGTAGAGGCAGAATATCAATGTCCATTCTTGCCTCATAATCCAATGGAACCTATGAATTTCTTCGCTCACGTTCGTGAAGATGGCGTTGAATTAGTTGGTCCAACCCAAACTCCTCAGGCAGCACAAACACAAACTGCAAAATTACTCAATATTCCAGTTGAGAAAGTAAGTGTTGAACTCACTAAAATGGGTGGTGGATTTGGTAGAAGATTAGGGACTGACTACGTTTTGGAAGCAGCTGAGCTTTCGAGTATTATTAAAGCTCCTGTGAAAGTGATGTGGACGCGTGAAGATGATATGAGCGGTGGAAGTTATCGTCCTGCGGTTCGCTATCGTTTCCGTGCTGCCCTCGATAAACAAGGAAATATGATTGGCTATACCCTTCGAGGTGCGGGAATTAATGCTGGTAACTCAACTCGCCAAGACAATTTTCCTTCAGGTGCAGTTCCAAATTTATTGATAGATTCTGTAGAACATAAATCACCAATTACCACTGGACCTTGGCGTGCTCCAATTACTAACTTCTTGGCATTTGCCGAGCAATCTTTCATTGATGAAGTTGCCAACGCCGCTGGTAAAGACCCTGTTCAATTCAGACTTGATTTATTAGAAAAAGCCAAAACTTCACCAACAGGGCCTATCAAATATGATATCGACCGTATGAAAGAAGTGATTGAGTTAGCGGCAGAAAAATCAGGCTGGGGCAAGAAGAAAAAAGGTGTAAGTCAAGGCTTTAGCGTTTATTTCTCACATGCATCTTATGTGGCTCAAGTGGCTGATGTAGTACTGAAAAAAGGAAAGCCTGTAATACAAAAAATTCATGCCGCTGTTGATTGTGGTATAGTTGTCAATCAAAGTGGTGCAAGAAACCAAGTAATGGGTGGAATTGTAGATGGAATCGGACATGCCATGTATGGAAATCTAACTTTTAAAGATGGAGCTCCAATCCAAAATAACTTTAATGCATTTAGAATTATAAAAATGAGCGAAATTCCAGCAATTGAAGTGCATTTTGTTAATAATGGCATTGACCCAACTGGTCTTGGAGAACCTGCCCTTCCTCCTACTGGTGGTTCTGTTGCCAATGCAATATTTAAAGCAACTGGTAAGCGTCTTCGCAACCAACCATTTGTTGAAGAAGATGAAAAAATGTTTGAGGGTATTTCTTAAGACTCTCACTTTCAATAAAAGCCAAATCAGTTTCATAGCTGATTTGGCTTTGTTGTTTTTTATTACGCAGTAGTTAAGATAAGCTTAAAACCCCGATGTTTTTTTCATCATTTCCCAGATAAAAAATCAAACTATACCAAACTCAACATTACTCACCTATAAATTCATTCTTTTTAAAATTGACAAAAACTACAAGTTTTCAATCAAAATAATTAAAATAAAAACATTCTATTTCATATCTTAATCTCAGACTTATTTTATTTGCCAAAGCTAAAAATTACATATATTTTCTTTTGTAGCACACTTTTTCGCTAGAATCACATTATAGATATTTTCTCTAAATAAGACAAGATTTATAGATTAAATTACTATCCTTCAAAAATATTCCATAAAATTTCTCTAATATTTCTAACAATTTGTTTTAACAATTAATTTATAATTTTAGTATATTTGCAAACTCATCTAAACAAACAATTCATGCAGATTTACACCCCAAAGCATGAATCAATTCAAAAATAAACTCCCCTTCAGGGGCAGGGGGTTTTTCACCGATGAAAGTAAACCTTAGTACGCAAGAATCCTTTGAGAGTCGTCACCACGGCAAAAGCCAAAATGACCTTCAAGCCATGTTTAATACAATTGGCGTTAATTCACTAGATGAACTAATTGACCAAACAGTTCCTGAAAAAATCCGTTTGAAAAATGCATTAAACTTACCATCTTCGAAATCAGAGGTGGAGTTCTTGGCTGACTTCAAAGCTTTAGCTCAAAAAAATAAAATCTACAAATCTTTTATCGGTACTGGCTACTACGATACAATCGTACCGAATGTAGTTTTGAGAAATATATTAGAAAATCCATCTTGGTACACTGCCTACACACCTTATCAGGCTGAAATTGCCCAAGGTCGTTTAGAAATGTTACTCAATTTCCAAACTATGGTAATTGAACTAACAGGAATGGAAATTGCCAATGCTTCTTTACTTGATGAAGGAACTGCCGCTGCTGAAGCCATGACGATGCTCCATAGTGTGCGTCCTGCTGCTAAGAAAAACGCTCAAACTTTCTTCGTTTCAGAACTTTGTCACCCACAAACCATTGATTTGGTGATTGGTCGTGCAAAACCATTAGGCATTCATGTTGTAGTTGGTAACCATATTACTTATGACCTTACAAACGAAGACCTCTACGGAATTTTACTGCAATACCCAGCTACTAATGGCGAAGTATATGACTATACAGATTTGATTGCATCGGCTCATGAGCTTAATGTATTTACAGCGGTTGCTGCTGATTTACTTTCTTTAACCCTTCTTACTCCTCCGGGTGAAATGGGTGCTGATGTTGTAGTTGGTTCGGCACAACGCTTAGGTGTTCCGATGGGTTATGGTGGACCTCATGCCGCATTCTTTGCTACTAAAGATTCTTTTAAGCGTCAGATTCCTGGCCGTATTATTGGTGTTTCGGTTGATGCACAAGGCAATCGTGCTCTAAGAATGGCATTACAAACACGTGAACAACACATTCGTCGTGAAAAAGCTACTTCAAATATTTGTACAGCTCAAGTACTGCTTTCGGTAATGGCGGCTGCCTATGGTATCTATCATGGACCAGCAGGTTTGAAAGGAATTGCAGCAAAAGTACATGGATTAGCTAAATTATTTGCTGAATCAGTTGAAGGCCTTGATTATCAGGTAATCAATAAAAATTATTTCGATACCGTAACACTCCACGTAGAAGATAGTTCAAAATTTCGTGCTATTGCTGAAAAGAATGAGGTAAACTTACGTTACTATGCGGAAGGAAACGTTGGTGTTTCATTCGATGAACGTAAAACACTCAAAGATGTAGAACTCCTGCTAAATATCTTTGCAGAAGCCAACGGAAAAGCAACGACTATCAACTTAAAATCTGAAGTAGAAATTGGTTTTGCACCGGGCTTAAACCGAACTTCTGATTACATGACTCATCCAGTGTTTAGTAGTTATCATACTGAACACGAAGTGTTGCGTTACTTAAAATCTTTAGAGAATAAAGATTTATCGTTGGTTCACTCAATGATTTCATTGGGAAGTTGTACGATGAAGCTTAATGCAACGGCTGAAATGATTCCTGTAACTTGGCCAGAATTTGGGAATATCCACCCATTTGCTCCGCAGAATCAAGCTGAAGGCTATCAAGAATTATTCAAAAACTTGAACGACTGGCTTTGTGAAGTAACTGGTTTTGCTCAAATGTCACTACAACCAAACTCGGGGGCACAAGGTGAATACGCAGGTTTGATGGTAATTCGTGCTTACCACGAAAGTCGTGGGGATTCACACCGCAATATTGCTTTAATTCCTTCATCTGCTCACGGTACAAACCCAGCTTCTGCAGTAATGGCAGGTATGCAGGTGGTTGTGACCAAATGTGATGAAAAAGGGAATATTGATGTGGCTGATTTAAAAGCAAAAGCCGAACAATACTCAGCAAACTTAGCTTGTTTGATGGTAACTTACCCATCGACACATGGTGTTTTTGAAGAATCTATCATTGAAATTTGCGACTTGATTCACGCTCACGGCGGACAAGTATATATGGATGGTGCAAATATGAATGCCCAAGTGGGTTTGACCTCTCCTGCTACCATTGGAGCGGATGTTTGTCACCTCAACCTACATAAAACATTCTGTATTCCTCACGGTGGTGGTGGCCCAGGTATGGGACCAATCGGTGTAGCTCAGCATTTAGCTGAATTTTTACCCACTAATGCAGTGGTTAATATGGGCGGGAAATTTGGAATTCATGGAATTTCAGCAGCTCCTTTTGGAAGTGCAAGTATCCTTACTATTTCATACGCTTACATTGCTATGATGGGTGGAGAAGGCTTAACCAATGCCACTAAAAATGCTATCTTAAATGCGAATTATATCAAATCTCGTTTAGAAGGCGAATACCAAATTCTTTATACAGCTGATAGTGGACACTGTGCTCACGAAATGATTGTTGATTTGCGTCCGTTCAAGGCAAGTGCAGGTGTTGAGGCAGAAGACGTAGCCAAACGTTTGATGGATTATAACTTCCATGCTCCTACGCTTTCGTTCCCAGTAGCTGGAACATTGATGATTGAACCAACAGAGTCAGAATCAAAAGCTGAACTTGATCGTTTCTGTGATGCATTATTGAGCATTCGTGAAGAAATCAGAGAAATTGAAGAAGGCAAAGCGGATAAAGCAAATAATGTATTGAAACATGCCCCTCATACTGCTCCAGTAGTTTTAACAGAAGAATGGACAAGACCTTATTCGAGAGAAAAAGCCGCTTATCCTCTAGCTTATGTTAAAGCAAATAAATTCTGGGCAACAGTTAGCCGCATAGACTCGGCTTATGGAGATAGAAACCTCATTTGTGCTTGCGAACCAGTTGAGGCTTATGCAGAAAATTAAATAATTTGAGGCACATCTTAGGTAAGAGCGTCCTAAACTTTGTAACTAATCAAAGTTTAGGACGCTCTTATCGTAAAGGTGTTCCACACTTTTATTCTCAATCTCAGAAAATATAAATTGCCTATACATTTTCAATAAATCCTTGAATTTCTTCTTCAAAAATTACTTTCTTTGTAATTAATCACAAACGAAACCCTCTAATGAAAAATAAAAATGCCTTACTTGGAGCTGCTTTTCTAATGGCCACTTCAGCTATTGGTCCAGGCTTTTTGACACAAACTACTGTTTTCACACAGCAATTAGCAGCTAGTTTCGGTTTTGTGATTTTACTTTCCATTTTACTTGATATTGGAGCTCAATTGAATGTTTGGCGTGTAGTTTCGGTGAGCCGTAAACCAGCCCAAGATTTGGCCAATGAATTATTCTTTGGTTTGGGCTACCTTTTAGCTTTCTTAATTGTCATTGGTGGTTTGGCATTTAATATTGGGAATGTTGCAGGTGCAGGTTTAGGCTTTGAGGTATTATTTGGAATAGATGTGAAGTTGGGAGCTATTATAAGCTCTGGCATTGCAATTGGAATCTTTTTATCAAAAGAAGCAGGTAAATTAATGGATAATTTTGCCAAAATTCTTGGTTTTTTAATGATTCTACTTATTCTCTACGTAGTTTTTGTTTCTCAACCTCCTGTTTTTGAGGCTATTCAATGTACAATAATTCCTCAAAAATTTGATGCTTTGGCCACTGTTACACTCGTTGGTGGAACAGTAGGTGGTTACATAACTTTTGCGGGGGTGCATCGTTTGATGGACGCTGGCATTAGTGGAGAAGAAAACCTACAAGAAATCAACCGTAGTGCAACCACCGGTATTTTGGTAACGGCCATTGTCAGATACCTACTTTTCTTAGCTTCATTGGGTGTTGTTGTTGCAGGAATGACCTTGAATAAGGATAATCCACCTGCTTCGGTATTTCAGCTAGCTGCCGGAGAAATTGGGTATAAAATCTTTGGAGTAGTTATTTGGTGTGCAGCTATTACTTCAGTAGTTGGGGCAGCTTATACATCTGTATCTTTCTTACGAACTTTTCATCCAAGTTTCGAAAAATTCCATCGACAAATCATCATTGGCTTCATCGTTTTCTCTACAATTATTTTTGTATTAATTGGGAAACCTGTAAAAATACTTGTTTTAGTAGGTACAATCAATGGATTTATTCTCCCAATTGCCTTAGCCATTATGCTGGTGGCAAGTCGAAAGACTCGAATTGTTGGTAATTATAAACATTCCATCTTCTTACAAATCATTGGGTGGTTAGTGGTAATAATTATGACAGCCATGGCAGTTTATGGATTTTTCCCAAAATGATGCATTAATCAAAATGCTTCACCAATTGTTGCGTAAAAATTGCCGCCAGTATATGGGGATAGGGCATAATCTAAGCGAAGATTTAGGTGATTTTTGGTAGCTATTCTCAAACCTGCTCCATATGTAAATTTGGGTTTATTTAGGCGTAAAAAATGATTATGCTCACTTCCCATAAAACCTACCGAACCAAAAGCAACTGCTCCTAAGCGTTTCCAAACTTCTTGGCGAACTTCTTGTTGAATCATTAAGGCATTTTTATCACGGAAGTAACCTTCAAAAATTCCTCGCATTTTCGATTGTCCTCCTAAATATGCTAATTGATTGAATGGCACATTTCCTAAATTAGCAATAGCAACGTAATTACTAGCCCAAACTGTTTTATTAGTCAATGATTTATAAAAAGCAAAATCTGCTGAAATCTTTGTAAAATTGCGATTTGCACCAAAAAATCTCCCTGAAGGAACGATGAAAAATTCCCCAAAAACACCTTTTCTAGGATAAAACACTTGGTCACGGGTATCTTTCAAAAAACTTAAACCTAAACCTAATGTACGCGATTTATCACTCCCATCAATGATTCCAGAAGCTAATTCTCCATCTTTTTTGGTTTTCGTGACAACGTAGTTTTCAAAATTTACTCTTAGACCTACATAAGTTTTGGCATTAATCGCACGCGTAGCTAGTAACCTAACACGCTCATAATCAGCATCGTATTTTTCTTCTGGTACTCGATTTTCACCAATTCCAGAATAAATATAATTATATCTAAACCAACCATTTTCAGAGGCGAAGTAGTATTTACCATTATTGGTAAATATTTTAAAAGGCATAAAAATAAGTATTTGCTTATTTTGAGTAAATGTAGTCCCAAAAGAAATTTGTGATAATTTAGCATTGATGGAATCCTTGGCAAAGCCAAAAGTGGCGACACCTCCTACCCCTCCACCCCAACGTGTTTCGGGTAGTCGAAAAACGACAGGTAAGGCCACAAAATTTTTATCCCTGAGTAGTTTATGAGTAGAATCTTGTGCGGAAACTTTTTCTAAACCAAAGAATAATAATATAACCAAACAAAAAAACTTCATTCTCATTAGTTTATCTTCTTTCAAGATTAAAACGAGATTAAAGACTAATTGTTTGAATTAGCATTTATTAAGGTTTTATTAGGTTATTTAGCGAAGCAATACTAGCACCTCGGTAATTGAGCGAAGCAATACTAACACCTCGGTAGCTGAGCGAAGCCGAAGCTACTCACAAATTTCAATGATTTCGGCATTACTCAACCACCGAAATTTAATGACAATTTATCAATTTGAAATTTTAAGATAGAATTTTCAAAGTTCAATGGCATCCAATCATCTACCAAAATTTAGAACCAATTGAATATACAGAATACAGACAAATGAAATCTTACATTACTTTACCTTCGCGGTAGTAGCCATAAATTCTTTGAGATAAAAAGGCTCAAAATCAGCTACATTTTCAAATTGCCCTCTTTCGAATACATTTGTAGCCAAAATACCCACACTTTTAGCAGATGGATTAAGTGTTGTTTCTAAAAAAAGAGCATTGGGATTTTGACCTAAAGTACTACGACATTTACTAGCTCCATCGCCAAAAAACAATACTTTTTTCTTTTGTAAGATTTCATTAAATGAATTTTCATCAATAATTTTTGCCTGAGTTTCCTCTACTTGTTCTTGTGTGTAAGCATTATAAATCGCACAATAAACTTCCATTCGGCGAGCATCAAGCATTGGGCAAAGTAAATCGAAACTTGTGGATTCCTCATTTAAGATTCGAAAATCAGAAATTGCGTATGCCATTGCTTCCAAAGTATTTACAGAAATCAATGGTTTATCAAGTGTATAACATAAACCTTTAGCGGTAGAAACACCAATGCGTAAACCAGTATATGAACCTGGCCCTTTTGCAACAGCAATAGCATCGAGACTTTCGTAGGTTAATCCTGCAGTTTTTACTACGTGTTGTATTAACGTAGTTAACATGCCAGAAGAAGATTTTTCATTATATATCTCGCTGATTGATAGTAGCTTTCCATCTTGATGAATTGCTGCTGAACAACCTTTTGTAGAAGTTTCGATACTTAAAATAATGGGCATTGAGCGGTAATTAAGAATTTGAATCAAAAATTAAGGGTAAGTAATTTCCTTAATATGGTCTATTTTCCTGCAAAAATACACATTTACCTATCATTTATCAGCAAAGATGTGGTATAACATTTTAAAAGCCATCGAATAAATTCAATGGCTTTTGAAACAAAGGATATTTTATAAGAACTGAATAAATTCAGTGGTACATTTTCTTTATTAATTATTATTTACTTCTAATGGCAATTACTGGGTCAAGACGTGCGGCTTGCCACGCTGGTATGATTCCCGAAACAACTCCGATGATACTAGCTATGATTAATCCAAAAATAATATTGCTCGATGTAAGAATAATATCAAGTGACCCCAGTGGTAAAAAACTAAGGAGATAAACTAAAAGAATGCCAAAGAATCCACCAATTAGGCACAAAAAAACTGACTCGAATAAGAATTGAAAAAGAATAAAGAAATTTTTAGCTCCAAGAGATTTCTGAATACCAATGATATTTGTACGCTCTTTTACCGAAACAAACATGATATTAGCAATACCAAAACCTCCAATAAGTAAAGAAAATAATCCAATGAAAAAGCCACTTGTACGAATTGTGCCAAAGAGTTGTCCTAATGCTGCTGCGGCGGCTTCGGGGCGATTCAAAGCAAAATTATCCTCTTGAGTTGGTCGAAGACCACGTTTAGTACGCATCAAACCAGTAGTTTCTCCTTCCAGTTCCAATAATCCTTCATCAGTATCAAATCCTTTTAAAACAATATCACCATAAGGTTCGCCCGAAGAGAAAATACGTTTATGTGCTAAAAAAGGAATATAAACTTTCTGGTCTGGCTCACCACCAAAATCGGCAATTTGTTTCCCTTTTCTTTCTTGAATACCGATTACCGTTAGCGTTTGACCTTTCATTTTAAATGATTGTCCGATTGGGTCTGAATCAGGAAATAGAGCATCAGAAATATCCGCACCTAAAATCGCAACGTTTCTTCCAGACTCAACTTCCTGAGGGGCAAAATACCTACCATTAACAATAGGTACTTCGGTAATATCGGTAAAATCATAAGTTATTCCTTGACATAAAGCTTCGATACTATTACTACCTTTTTTACAAGAAACCCCACTCGAGAAATCCATCATTGCCACTGATTGAGCGTGTTCTAGGTTTTCTTTCAAATATTTAAACTCATCATATTTAGGCTCTGGACGCATAAAATACTTCCACCACGGATAATCTCCCCCACCAAAAAACCAAGGCCATTTTTGTACGTATATTACATTCGTACCGATTGAACTTAAACTACCCTTTATATTAGACTCTAATGAATCGACCATTGTATAAACGCCAATTATTGAAAAAATTCCAACAGTTACTCCCAGTAAAGAAAGAACCGTACGGAGAATATTCTCTCGCAAAGCGTTCATCGCAAATCGAAAACTTTCTAATATTAGTAATAGTACTTTCATAATTTTAAAATGTTAGCTAGGCACAAAGCCTCAATTTAATGTATCCACGAAAATAATCAACCGAAATTACTTTCGTAAATGAATTTCCTCAATCAGTAGATTTTAGTAAATTAACGGCAAATTTTAAGGATATGTGGGATACCTCTATTTTTAAGATTGAGCAAATCTGTAGAAACTAGAAAAATATTTAATTTCCTAAAGTACAAATTTCAACAAACATGAATAAAAACCTCGCCCTAATTACATTACTATTTGTAAGTTTAATTTTCTCTTGCACAAATAAACCTACTCAAACAACCAATGGCGTTTCAAGCGAACGCAAAGACCTTTTTGTTCTTTTTGAAGAAGACCCAAGTCAGAAAACATTTTTCTCCGACCGAAAAGGAGTTATAGGTAAAAATGGGATGGTAGCTTCAGCCCACCCTGACGCGTCAAAAGTAGGTGTAGAAATCATGAAAATGGGTGGCAACGCCGTTGATGCAGCCGTGGCTACACATTTTGCTTTAGCCGTGGTATTTCCATTTGCTGGGAATTTAGGTGGCGGTGGTTTTGCTGTTATCCGAGATAAAAATGGAAAAGCTTACACACTTGATTTCAGAGAAAAGGCACCTCTTAAAGCTCACCGAGATATGTATTTAGATGCCAAAGGTGACGTGATTCAGGGACTAAGCCTTTTAGGCCACTTAGCGAGTGGCGTGCCTGGTTCAGTTGATGGAATGGTTGAAATTCATAAAAAATTTGGAAAATTATCTTGGGAGAAAGTTATTCAACCTGCCATTGACCTTGCAGAAAATGGTGTAGTATTAACTGAAAGAGAAGCACTCGGACTCAATAATAACAAAGCGGCTTTTAGAAAAGTAAATGGAGAAAATACACCTTATTTTATGCACCCAGAAAATCGTGATTGGGTAAAAGGTGAAATATTAATTCAAAAAGATTTGGCTAAAACCTTACGTCTTATCCAACAAAAAGGTAGAAATGGCTTTTACGATGGAGAAGTGGCCGACCTATTAGTAAAGGAAATGCAAAAAGGTGGAGGAATAATCTCGCACGAAGACTTGAAAAAATATCATTCGGCATGGAGAGAACCCATCGTTGCTGATTATAAGAATAATTATAAAATCATTACAATGCCACCTTCTTCGAGTGGTGGCGTAGCTTTGGTCCAACTTCTGCGTTTAGTTGAGCAATACCCACTTCGTAAATGGGGCTTTAATTCTGATTCTACTGTACAGGTCATGATTGAAGCAGAACGCCGAGTTTATGCCGACCGTGCCAAATGGATGGGTGATATGGATTTCATTAAAGTACCAATGAAAGAGTTGATGAGCAGGGAATATTTGAAAAAACGTTGGTCAGATTTCAATTTTGCGAAAGCAACTGATAGTAAAAGCATTGATGGTGGTAAAATTCCAGGCTATGAGTCTAATGAAACTACACACTATTCAGTCGTTGATAAAGATGGAAATGCGGTTTCAATTACTACAACGCTTAATGGTGGTTATGGCAGTAAAGTTGTGGTGGCTGGGGCTGGATTTTTAATGAATAATGAAATGGACGATTTCAGTATTAAGGCTGGTGTGCCAAATATGTTTGGCTTACTTGGCAACAAAGCCAACGAAATTCAACCCGAAAAACGCATGCTTTCATCAATGACTCCAACAATCGTTGAAAAAGATGGAAAATTCCTGATGGCAGTTGGTACACCCGGAGGATCTACCATCATCACCTCAGTTTATCAAACCATTTTAAACGTAATTGAACATGGAATGACTATGCAGCAGGCCGTTAACGCCTTAAAATTCCACCACCAATGGATGCCTGACCGCACAGTTTATGAACCCAATGCATTTAATGAGAAAACAGTCAATGCTTTAAAATCACGAGGTTATATTATTGATGCACAAAAAGGTACACTCGGAAGAATGGATTGCATTATGTTACGTTCGGATGGAATGCTTGAAGGAGCATCAGACCCAAGAGCTGATAATACAAGTGTAGGTTATTAATTTTGGAATTTCAAAGAAGGATTATGCCAAGCAGATGACATAATTTAATAAAAACGCTAATTTTCACTGAAATGTATTAACATCAGTGAAAATTAGCGTTAATAAATCTGTGCTCTATGCGGTTTGACAATTTGTAGATAATATTGAATTTATAGTTATAATAATTTAGCATTATCCATTATTTACTAATAATTCCCTTAGCAATTAGATAAGGAATAATTAACCAAAGTAAGCCTTTTATCAAGAAAAATAGGAATCCAGCCCATCCGAGCCTTTTGAACCATTGCTTAAATTTCGACTGTTCTTCCATGAAAAATTTTACTAAATTTGATTATTGTCTGCCGACGGTCGATTACTTGTGTAATTCTTCAACAAAAACATTAGGCCAATAGTTGCAATTAAAGAAAAAGCAATAATTGAAGTTGGTACATCATCCATGCTTTCAAGGTCGGTTTTTACAATTCCTAAATTATGTAAATACATGACCGTAACAGCAAAACCATTATTGAAAATATGGGCGAAAATTGGAACGAGAATGTTTCCTGTCCAATAGTAAAAATAGCCAAACAACACGCCCAACATCATACGAGGTATAATTCCATAAAACTGAAAGTGAATCACGGCAAAAATGAAAGCTGCTACCCAAATAGCCACATGGTGATTTCGTGTTCCTAAAAGCAGTTTTCGCATAATTAAACCTCTAAAAATTAACTCCTCTCCTACTCCTGCTATCACGGCAATAACCAAAAATGCTAATATAAATTGCCCAAACGATTTAAAATCAGTGAAAAACTTAGTTGTTTCAGCCAATTTATCTTCCATACCTTTTAGTATTGCCTCTAAGCCTTTCAAAGATTCTGGAAAAACAATTGCCTGATTAATTTCTTGCAGCCAACCATTGAAACCCATGAAGGCCATTTGAATCATCACAACCATTCCAAACACAGGAAGAGCAGGTATTTTCTCAAAATTAAGTGCTTGCCAAGTTTTCTTTTCGATAATTCGCCAATACAACCAAGCAGAACCTACAAAACCAATAAACGAACCCAAACCTTGACCTAAAATCATTCCAAGCCAAGCATTCGGAAGTTTAGAAAAATCGCCAGCACTCTCCATCAAATCTGTCAATGAAGCACCGACGGCCAACATCACTAGTATTTGTACAATACTTCCGACGACAAGAAAACCTATCAAAAAAAGGCCAATAATTATTAGTAAAGAGGAAACTGCAGGGTTTTCACGCGAATCAGAAAGTTTCATAAGTTTTTAGTAATTTTGTGGTAAAATTATTCAGTAATTCCTGTATTCGCAATGTTTAGGCCGTTTTTGGTACTCCGAAAGGAATTTTTAGCGTTTTTTTATAGTTAAGTTTATAAGGCAGGTTTCTAAACTGTCAATTGATTTACAAGCAAAAAAGGTTTCAAACCTTTTCTTCATCAATAAGATATGGCAAAAATAGGCAATATAGATTTGGGGGAATTTCCACTTTTACTCGCACCGATGGAAGACGTGAGCGACCCACCCTTTCGTTTGGTTTGCAAAGAAAATGGTGCAGATATGATGTACACGGAATTCATTTCATCAGAGGGTTTGATTAGAAATGCAGCCAAAAGTGTACAAAAATTAGATATTTTCGAGTACGAACGTCCCATTGGTATTCAACTTTTCGGGAGTGACGTAGAAACGATGGGAGAATGTTCACGGATTGCCACCGAAGCACGCCCAGATTTAATTGATATTAATTATGGCTGTCCTGTAAAAAATGTTGCCTGTCGAGGAGCAGGAGCTGCCCTCTTGCAAGATATTCCGAAAATGGCAGAAATGACTGCCTCGGTTGTAAAGAATACCCATCTACCCGTAACAGTAAAAACACGTTTGGGCTGGAACGACGAAACCAAAAATATTGAAGAGGTAGCCGAACGCCTACAAGATGTTGGCATTCAAGCACTTACTGTTCATGGACGTACACGTGCACAGATGTATAAAGGTGAAGCCGATTGGACTTTAATCGCCAAAATTAAAGAGAACCCACGTATTAAGATTCCAATCTTTGGTAATGGCGATATTGATTCTCCTGAAAAAGCCCTCGATTATAGAAATAGATTTGGTGTTGATGGTATCATGATTGGGCGAGCAGCCATTGGTTATCCTTGGATTTTTAATGAAATCAAACATTATTTTGCAACAGGAGAAAAACTTGCCCCTCCGAGTATAGCTCAACGCGTAGATGCTGCACGAAAACATTTGGAGTTTTCAATCAAATGGAAAAATGACCGTCAAGGTATTTTAGAAATGCGACGCCACTACAGCAACTATTTCAAGGGTTTACCTAATTTCAAAGAATATCGTATGCGTCTAGTTCTCTCTCTTGATTTCCAAGAGATTTTATCAATCTTAGATGAAGTCTCGGTTGCATATGAAGGTTTTATCCTTGAAAAACAACAAATCAAAGTAGAATACGCTGGAGTAGATTAACAATAACTCGTAAAGAAAGTTTCCTTACAAAAAAACAACCACGTGAATAAAAACACTTTTACCAATCCAGAAAATAAATCACTTATTGCATGGCTACTTTTAAGTATTTTAGCCATGATGTGGGGCTCATCGTTTATTATTATCAAAAAAAGCCTCGATGCTTTTACTCCTATTCAAATAGGTACTATCAGAATTTTAGCGGCAGGAATCGTTTTTTTACCTTGGATAATTTCATCGAGAAAACAATATCCTAAAGAAAAAACAAAATACTTTTTAGCTTCAGGATTACTGGGATATTTCCTACCCGCATTTTTATTCGCTTTTGCAGGAAGTAGAATAAATAGCTCATTATCAGGCACATTAAACTCGGCAACACCTATTTTTGTACTTATAGTTGGAGCTATTTTTTTCCAACAAATCATTCGTAGTTGGCAAGTTGCAGGTCTAATACTCGGTTTTATTGGCAGTGTGGTGTTGGTGCTTTCTTCAAGTAAAGATGGCCTTTCTATTAGCCAACTCAATCCTTACGCCCTACTTGTTATTTTGGCATCTTTGATGTATGGATTCAATGTAAATATTGTAGGGAAGCATTTAAGCGAAATCAATGCTGTATTACTAAGTGGTTGGACTCTCTTCTCGATGGCAATACTTTCAGCAATTATCCTTTTTTCATCTGATTTTGTTTCAAGAATCAATGCCGATACACTCAATCCATTATTAATGTTACTTTTATTAGGAGCTATAAATTCGGGTTTAGCAGCTATTATTTTTAATTATATCTTGCAAATTTCTTCACCTGTATTTGCTTCATCTGTTACCTACCTCATACCTGTGGTGGCTACAATGATGGGCTTTATTGATGGAGAATCTATATCATTTTTGCATTATTTTGGTATGACAATCATTTTGGTTGGTGTATATTTGATTAATAAAAAATAAACAACAAAACAATGCTAAAAGCAATCGTCAACGACCAAAACTTTGAGATTTCTGAGGATAAAGAACAAATTCTATTAAATAATCAGCCTTTTTCTTGGGATTTCCGTGATATTTCTGATAATCACTACCATATTATCAAAGATAATCAATCGTATAATGCAGAACTCGTTGAGGCCAATTTTGCCGAAAAAATATTCAAAATAAAAATCAATGGCACAATTCATACCGTAAACTTGAAAAATCGTACGGATTTACTTTTAGAAAAAATGGGAATGAGTGGTACGGCTTCTGCTAAGATTAACAATCTCAAAGCTCCAATGCCAGGACTTATTTTTGATATGAAAGTAAAAGTAGGAGATGAAGTAAAAAAAGGGGATGTTCTTTTAATTTTAGTAGCCATGAAAATGGAAAATGCCATTAAAGCAACTGGCGATGGGAAAGTAAAAAATATCAAGGTAAATACTGGCGATAGCGTGGAAAAAGGTCAGTTAATTATGGAATTTGAATAAATAATCAATTGATTATAAGACCTTTAATGACGACAGACGTTGGTTTTTATAAGAAAAACTAACGTCTGTCGTTTTTTATGACGTGTAAATAAAGATTCTGAATTTATTCAATTTTCTGTTATCAAATTTTCGAAACTCAAAAATTAAACCCTAACTTTGTTGGAAAATACACCCGTCAATGTCTGAATTAAAGTACAAACGAATTCTCCTGAAACTAAGCGGCGAAGCCCTCAATGGTGGCGATAAAAGCCAAATTATTAACTCTGATATTCTTTCGCAATATGCCCAAGAAATTAAGGCTGTAGTTGATGCAGGTTGCCAAGTAGCAATCGTCATCGGTGGTGGCAATATTTTCCGTGGAGCTAGCCAAAATTCAGGTATCGACCGTGAACAAGGCGACTACATGGGTATGATTGCTACTGTAATTAACGGAATGGCCATTCAAAGTGCCTTGGAAAAAACAGGCCTCAGTACTCGACTCATGTCTGCAATCAAGATGGAACAAGTGGCTGAGCCATTTATTCGTCGTAGAGCCATTCGTCACTTAGAGAAAGGCCGCGTGGTTATCTTAGGAGCTGGTACTGGAAATCCGTATTTCTCTACCGATTCAGGTGGAGCTCTCCGTGCCAACGAATTAGGCGTAAGTGTATTATTAAAAGGTACTAGTGTAGATGGCGTTTACTCAGCCGACCCACGCAAAGACGCAACGGCCACTCGTTATACACAAATCGGATACGATGAGGCAATTAGCAAAAACCTTAAAGTTATGGACCTTACTGCGTTTGCACTTTGCAAAGAAAACAAAATGCCAATCATTGTGTTTGACATGAATGTAGCTGGCAATTTGATGAAAGTAGTACAAGGTGAAGATGTGGGAACTTTAGTAGGAGATTAATTAAATACATATAGATTTTGTAATTTTAGACTAATGGAAGAAATAGAATTAGTACTCGATATGGCAAAGGATTCAATGGAACGTGCATTGAAACATACGCAAATCGAACTTTCGAAAATCAGAGCAGGGCGTGCATCGGTTCAGATGCTCGATGGTATTCAAGTAGAATATTATGGGGTACCAACTCCACTTGCACAGGTATCGTCTATCACCGCTCCTGATGCTCGTACATTGGCTATCAAACCCTTCGAGCGTAAAATCATCAATGATATTGAGCGTGCAATTATCAACTCAAATATCGGTCTTTCTCCTGCTAATGATGGTGAACTTATTCGTTTAAATATTCCACCACTTACTGAAGAGCGTCGTAAAGACCTTGTAAAAAAAGCTAAAGGCGAAATTGAAATAGCACGTGTAAATGTGCGTAAAGTACGTCAGGAAGCTAACGAAGAATTGAAAAAAATTCAGAAAGATGGTGGTTCGGAAGATGAAGTAAAAAAAGCAGAAGAGCGTGTACAGAAAATGACCGACAGCTATATTGCTAAAGCCGAACAATTAATGGCAGATAAAGAAAAAGATATCATGCAAGTTTAGTACTACACATTTTTAATAATTGTGTAGAATTATATATGAAAGCCTGCTTCTAACAGCAGGCTTTTTTAATTAAATCTTTATAAATTGCATCAAGATATAAATACATTACTCCATAAAATATTTGTATGAATCCTGCCGAACGCATTAGTGAACTGACCGAAAAACTCAATTACTATAATCATCGCTATTATATGGATAGCGTGTCGGAAATTTCTGACCAAGAGTTTGACATGCTCTTGAAAGAATTAGAAAATCTCGAAAATCAATATCCAGACCTTAAACTTCCTGAATCGCCTTCGCACCGAGTAGGCGGAACTATCACGAAAAACTTTGCAAGCGTAGAGCACCGTTATCCAATGCTTTCGCTGGCCAACACCTATAATGAACAAGAGCTACTTGATTTTGATGAAAGAGTAAGAAAAGGCCTAAACGGAGAGAGTTATGAATATATTTGTGAATTAAAATTTGATGGTATATCCCTTTCAATGACCTTCGAAAACGGTGTTTTTGTTCGTGGCGTAACACGAGGTGATGGTGTTAAAGGCGATGATATTACTAATAATGTAAAAACTATCAAAACTTTGCCCCTGAAAGTCAAAATACCACCAAGCATCACAACTGGAATTTTTGAAATCAGAGGCGAAGGATTCCTGCCCTATTCTTCGTTTGAAAAAATGAATGCCGAAGCAGAAGCAGCTGGAGAAGAAAGCTATGCTAATGCAAGAAATGCTGCTTCAGGAAGCTTCAAATTACAAGATTCTGCCGAAGTTGCTCGCCGTGGTTTAGATGCCTACGTTTATCAATTTTTATCTGATGAAGAGGTTTTTGCAACGCATGAAGAAAGCTTAATCGCACTCAAAAACTTAGGTTTTAACGTCTCGCAAACTTGGCAAAAATGCCACACAATTCAAGATGTAATCGAGTATATCAAAGAATGGGATGAAAAACGCTTTTCTCTTCCATTAGCTACTGATGGCATTGTGATAAAACTGAATTCAATTGCCCAACGAGCCGAACTAGGTTACACAGCCAAAAGTCCAAGATGGGCCATTGCTTACAAATACAAAGCAGAATCAAAACCTGCTATTTTAAAAGCTGTAACCTATCAAGTAGGGCGTACCGGAGCGATTACACCAGTTGCCGAACTTGACAACGAAAAAAGAAATGGAAAAGGCATTCATCTTTCAGGAACAACCGTCAAGAGGGCTTCTTTACATAATGCCAACGAAATCGAACGCCTAGGTCTACGAATTGGTGACACCGTTTTTGTTGAAAAAGGTGGAGAAATCATTCCAAAAGTTACGGCCGTTGACTTATCGAAACGAGATATGTTCAATACACAAGAAATTGTATATCCAAACACTTGTCCTGAATGTGGTGCTCCACTTACACGCAAAGATGGAGAAGCCAATCATTACTGCACCAATGAGAAGGGTTGTCCTCCACAAATTCGAGGCAGAATTGAGCATTTCATTCACCGAAAAGCAATGAATATTGATAGTTTAGGTGAGGGTAAAATAGAACTATTATACGAAAAAGGCTTAGTAAAAAACATCACTGATTTATATGATTTGACCTATGAAAAACTCTTTGGACTTGAAAAAATAACCGAAGATGAAACAACAGGAAAGGTGAGAAAAGTAGGTTTTAAAGAGAAAACTGTTCAAAATATTCTTGATGGTATTGAAAAATCTAAGCAAGCACCTTTCAAACAAGTGTTATTTGGTATAGGTATCAGATATGTTGGAGCAACTGTTGCCGAAAAATTGGCAGGATTCTTTAAAAATATTGATAATATTAAAGCTGCCGACTACGAAACGCTACGTACTGCCCCAGAAATTGGCGATAAAATTGCTCAAAGTATCATCGAATTTTTCCAAGTAGAAGAAAATCTTGAACTCATTGAAAAACTTCGCAACGCAGGCCTACAAATGGCTGCACAAGATGAAGTAAAAGTAATTGAAGGCGACCAACTTGTAGGAAAAACATTTCTCTATACTGGTACTTTTATAAACTTTGAACGTGAAGCCCTCGAACAAAAAATTGAAGCGAATGGCGGTAAAGTAGTAAGTGGTGTATCGGGAAAATTAGATTACTTGATTGTAGGCGATAAACCGGGTTCCTCTAAAATAGAAAAAGCTAAAAAACTCAACATAAAAATGATTTCGGAAGAAGAGTTTATGGCGATGTTGGGGTAGTTTAGAAAATGAGTAATTTGAAAATTGGTTATTGGGATATTCGTTTTTTGTATCAACGAGTTCTCAATAACCAATTTATACTTTATGCCTAATTCTTCAACACTGCACAGAGCCACATACCTACAGTACAACAACCCAAGCCCAATGACTCACGCCCAAGTTCGATATTGACCGTCTTCATACCTTGATTCAACAAAACACCTTCCCATGCAGGAGGGAATTGGTTAATTGCCCACATCAAAAACAATAAACCTATACCAAAATACATCAACTTGTCACCTTTTCCTTGTAATTTATAATAGCACAAATAAGTGGGTATCAAATAAACGGGAATCCAAACGTAAGGGTCTGGGTCATTATATTGCACCAAAGCAAAAATAAAGAACACAACCACAAAGAACCAGAGTACTATTTTTTTCAAATCCATATATTTAAAATTTTTGGTTAGGAATATTTATCAAAACAAATCAAAAATATAATTACTGACAAATTAAAAAAATGATAAAAATCGTCATTTTTTTTTGACCTTTTTTATTAACATTAAAATACCTGACTATCAATAATTTAAAGATGCAATTTCTGCTAAAAAAAATTTATTCATTAACTTTGTTCAAAAAAAACGTTTGCAGGCAGTCGAAAATTTACTACCTTTGTGTCGGCAAATTACCAGCTCCTGCTGAATCCCCCAGGTCTTGACCGAAGCA
>OFDC01000209.1_pt1 | contig 55525 bp, 56 predicted proteins | sample 1520941 | NCBI WGS metagenome assembly OFDC01 (sample SAMEA94258168, study PRJEB24077) | hot springs metagenome | biome: Aquatic biome; feature: Water | place: India | collected 2012-12-06 | depth 5 m | reverse complement strand
TTGGTTACTTTCTGTGGGGCAAGCAACAGAAAGTAACTCGCCGAGAGGCGAAAAAACTTTAAGCCTTAAGGGTGAATTAAGCGGTCCGAGAAATCACAATTCCTAGCGATTTCAACCCCGGCAATATTCCCGGTTTACTCACCTTCAACTTCACATTCTGCGCCTTAAATTCCTGCAAAATCAGCTGACAGACATGCTCACCTAGCGCCTCAACCAGTTTGAAACTATGCTCGGCTAATGTCTCCCGTATGCGCGCGACCACCTGACCATAATCAATGGTGTCTCCAATCGCATCGCTCTGGCAGGCTTTACTAAAGTCATAGCCAATTTCAATATCCAGAATCACTGTTTGCGGCACGGTGCGCTCCCATTCAGGCACCCCCAGTTTGGTTTGCACCTTAACTTGTTCTAGAAAAATTGTGTCCATGAATCAGTGTCCTTTTATTTCCGCGCAGGCCGGAATCCAGTATGATTCGGCATCATACAACATCGTGCAGTGGCTGGCATAAGCGGCTGTACTTCAGTGGAATTAAACGCATGAACGAAATTGGTTTTGATATTGAAGCGCTGGTGTGGATTTTGGCAGCGTATCTCATCGGCTCGATTGCCTTTGGCATCATCATCAGTAAACTGTATCGCCTGCCTGATCCGCGTACCGTGGGCAGCGGCAATATCGGCGCGACCAATGTGGCGCGCAGCGGTAAAAAATCCGCTGCCATTTTGACCTTGCTGGGCGATGCGTTCAAAGGCTGGTTGCCGACTTGGTTGGCGCTGCAGGCAGGCATGCTCATGGATGTCGTGGCGCTGGTGGGGTTGGCCGTGTTTATTGGACACTTGTACCCGATTTATCATAAATTCAAAGGCGGCAAAGGCGTGGCGACGGCATTGGGCGTGATGATTGCCTTTTCGGGCTGGCTGGCGTTAAGTGTGGTGGCTGTCTGGCTGGCGGTGTTTTTAATTAGCCGCATTTCTTCGTTATCTGCGCTTGTCGCTGCCATATTGGCACCGTTGATTGCCTGGCAGTTCCTGTCACCTTACCCGGTGTATGTGGCGGTGGTCGTGGTGATGTCAGCGTTTTTGATTATTCGCCATCAGTCCAATATTGAAAAATTGTTGGCAGGCACTGAAAGCCGATTTGGCAAGAAATAATCCGGCTAAGATTTAAGCAGGCGCTTTGAGCTCAGCCAAGTCCCAGCGCGGACGGATACTAAAGCTGTAATCCTGCTTGCCTGGCTGCATGGCGTGCAGGCGCATGGCACCGGCAAAGGCAATCATGGCGCCGTTATCAGTGCAGAATTCCAATCTGGGATAGCTCACATTGAAGCCACGTTTGGCCGCGGCTTCATTTAATCTGGTCCGCAGCCGTTTGTTGGCACCCACGCCACCTGAAACCACCAGACGTTTAAGTTTGGTTTGTTTGAGCGCCTTTATGCATTTATGCACCAATATCTCGGTGACAGATTCCTGAAACTCCCAGGCAATATCTTTAACCGTTTCATCATCTAGTTCAGGCTGGTTGTTTACCAAGGTGAGAACTGCTGTTTTGAGGCCGCTAAAGCTGAAGTTTAAATCTTTGCTGTTCAGCATGGGCCGGGGCAATTGAAAGTGTGGCTTACCTTGATCGGCTAGTTTTGAGACTGCCGGGCCGCCGGGATAGCCAAGGCCCAAAAGTTTGGCGGTTTTATCAAACGCTTCCCCGGCAGCATCGTCCAGCGTGTCGCCAAGTAACTCGTATTGGCCAATGCCATCGACCCGCATGAGTTGGCTATGACCACCCGAGACCAGCAAGGCAACAAACGGGAACGCTGGGGGATTTTCTTCGAGCATGGGCGCCAGCAGGTGGCCTTCGAGGTGATGCACACCGACAGAAGGCACGTTAAGGGCCATGGCGAGCGATTGCGCAACACTGGTGCCCACCAGCAAGGCGCCCGCCAGGCCGGGGCCTTGCGTGTAAGCGATGCCTTCTATGTCTTGCAGCGATTTATCCGCTTGCGACAATACTTGCTGCGTCAGGGGGAGTGCGCGGCGGATATGGTCACGTGAGGCCAGTTCGGGCACGACGCCGCCATAGGCTGCATGCATGTCAATTTGTGAGTGCAGGGCGTGCGCCAGCAATCCGCGGCGCGTGTCGTATAACGCCACGCCGGTTTCGTCACAAGAGGATTCAATGCCCAATACCAACATCTAAGATAAGTCTCGCATACGTTTTTTTGCAGAAAGGATTGATAAATCCAAATAAGCGCGATAGAATACGCGGTTTTCAGTGCTGCATCAATCCGCAAGCACCATTGTCTAACCAATATTTGAAGGATAGGGATTTACATGACCGCTATTCGTGTGAAAGAGAACGAACCGTTTGACGTTGCAATGCGCCGTTTCAAGCGTTTGATTGAGAAAACCGGTTTGTTGAACGACTTGCGTGCTCGCGAGTTCTACGAGAAGCCAACTTGGGAGCGTAAGCGTAAAGCGGCTGCCGCGGTTAAGCGTCAATACCGCCGTTTGCGCAACCAGCAGTTGCCAACAAAACTCTACTAATTTTTAGTGGAAGTGAACGGTTAGCCGCATTTTGGTTAACCGATGATGCAAAGGTTGTGGGTTTCCGCAACCTTTAGCTATTTATACAGCCCACATTTATCCGGACCAAGACACGATATGAGCCTGAAAGCACAAATCTCCGAAGACATGAAAACTGCCATGCGCGCAAAAGACATGCAAAAGTTGGGCGTGATCCGTTTGCTACAAGCGGCCATCAAGCAGCGCGAGGTGGATGAGCGGATTGAGCTCGATGATGATGCTGTGATCGCGGCGATCGAAAAAATGCTCAAACAGCGTCGTGACTCCATCGCTGCGTTTGAAGGGGCGAATCGCATGGATTTGGCTGACCAGGAAAAATTTGAAGTGACAGTGTTGCAGGCTTATTTACCAGCGCAGTTGAGTGAAGATGAAATCAACGCCATCATTGCCAAGCTAGTTGCCGAGACGGGTGCCGCGGGTGCCAAGGATATGGGCAAGGTGGTGGGTGCGGTGAAGCCGTTGGTTGCTGGTAAAGCAGATATGGCAAAAGTGTCAGGCCTGATCAAGGCGGCGTTGGGATAAGCTACTCACGCAGGTACGAAGCAAGAGGGCGCAGTTGGCGCCCTTTGTTTTTTTACCCTGCATAAGCGATACTTGCATTTATGATCCCGGAAAGTTTTATTCAAGAACTGCTTAATCGCGTAGATATTGTCGAAGTGATCGACAAGGCAGTGCCACTGAAAAAAGCCGGGGCGAATTACTCGGCCTGTTGCCCTTTTCACAACGAAAAATCCCCCAGCTTTACCGTGAGCCCAACCAAGCAGTTTTACCATTGTTTTGGCTGTGGTGCGCATGGCTCGGCCTTGAGCTTTCTCATGGAGTATAACGGCCTGAGTTTTGTGGAGGCGATTCACGACCTGGCCAGGCAGGTCGGCATGATTGTGCCGCAAGAACAGCGCGACCCAAACCAGCCTGCGCCTGCCTCTAAAGCCGTGTTGCTTAGCTTGCAGGAGACCTTGCAACAAGCGGCCAATTACTACAAAGCTGAATTAAAGAAATCACCGCGGGCGATTGATTACCTGAAAGCGCGTGGATTGAGTGGACAGGTGGCAGCCAAATTCCAGATCGGCTATGCCCCTGCCGGTTGGCAAAACTTGCAAACAGTCTTCCCTCAGTACGATGCCGAACCGCTGGAAACGGCGGGCCTGGTGGTGCAAAACGAGCAAGGCCGCCGTTACGACCGCTTCCGTGACCGCATCATGTTCCCCATTCACAACCAGAAAGGCGAAGTGATCGGGTTTGGCGGGCGCGTGATTAACCCTGAAGATAGCCCCAAGTATTACAACTCGCCAGAAACGCCGGTGTTTCAAAAGGGCCATGAATTGTATGGCCTGTTTATGGCGCGGCGTGCCATCCGTGATGCTGGCCGCGTGTTGGTGGTTGAAGGCTATATGGATGTCGTGGCGCTCGCGCAATATGGTATCGAATATGCGGTCGCCGCGTTAGGTACAGCAACCACGCCGTTTCATATTGCCAAGCTGATGCGGCAAACGGACGAGATTGTATTCAGTTTTGACGGCGACAAGGCCGGACGTACGGCGGCCTGGCGCGCAGTCATGAATGCTTTGCCGGCGATTAAAGATGGTGTGAAATTGCGCTTTTTATTTTTGCCTGCCGAGCATGACCCGGATAGCTTTGTGCGTGAGTTTGGCAAAGAGGCATTCGAGGCGGAAATGGATAAAGCCATGCCGCTATCGCAATATATTATCCAGCACTTAAGCGAACATAACCCACTGGCTTCGCAAGAGGATAAAGTGCAGTTTTTAAATGATGCCGAGCCTATCCTCAAACAGATTCAGGCGCCGCGTTATGCGATGCTGCTGCGCAAAAAAGTGGCCGAAATGACGGGGCTGGCTGGCGGTGAAATGCAGCGTATGCTCAAGTTGCCAAACCCGGCTAAAACGCAGCAGAAAGCCTTGCGTCAGCGTGCGCGTACGCCCCTGTCGCTTCACGTAAGGCTGGCTTTAATGTTGCTCATGCGGCCGCAATGGGCAAAACTGGAATTGCTGGACCAGATTACGGGCGAAAGTGACGAGGAGCAGATGTTGCGCGTGATGGTGAAAGCCGCCATGGCCAAGCCCGAATCCCGCCCCGTGGTCTTGCTACAAATGATCACGCCGTATATTTCAGAGGGTTTGCGACACCAATTGCACCGCGAATTGTCTTTATTGGACGAGACACTGGACTTTACGCTTGAATTTGAGGGCGCATGCACCCAATTATCAGACATGGCGCTGATGGCGCGAGAAAAATCCCTACTGGGGCAGCTCACTGAAAAGCCTTTTTCTGCGCTGTCTGAGGCTGAGCGTGAGGCCTTGCGGCAATTAACCAGTAAACGCTAACCTGATGTCACCCGAAAAACCGTGAGAGTGTGCTTAAAAAACGTGCATAAATCTGGTAAAATAAAGGGTTTCCCGTAATGTTATATCGAATGATCTGTCTAGCAGTGTTGATCAGCATTCGACAACAACCATTTTAGAGGTGGAATCGGCCATGGCCAGACCCAAAGCAGATAAAAGTTTAGATAAAGAACTCGGAATCAACGAAGTCGAAACCCCTAAAGATCCCGCTACCCAGGCACTGGATGCCGAGGCACGCCGTACCCGCCTGAAAACCCTGATTGTCCTGGGTAAAGAGCGTGGCTACCTGACCTACGCCGAAATCAATGACCACCTGCCGGACGATGTGCAAGACTCCGAGCAGATCGAGAGCATTATCGGCATGATCAATGACATGGGTATCCAGGTCTATGAAGAAGCACCAGATGCCGAAGTATTGTTGATGTCTGATGCGCCACCGGCCGTGACAGACGACGACGCTGCCGAAGAAGCTGAACAAGCCCTGGCCACTGTGGACTCCGAATTTGGTCGCACGACTGACCCGGTACGTATGTATATGCGTGAAATGGGTACCGTAGACTTGCTGACCCGTGAAGGCGAAATCGAGATCGCCAAGCGTATTGAAGACGGCCTCAAGCACATGGTGCAGGCGATTGCAGCCTGTCCAACGACCATCGCCCAGTTGCTGGAGATGGTCGACAAGGTTGAAAAAGACGAAATGAGCGTCGACGAACTGGTAGACGGTTTGATCGACAGCGATTTGGGCCTGGATGACGCGCTGGCGGCCGCAGATGTTGAGGAAGAAGAAGCCGACGACGAAGAAGATGAAGAGGATGAAGAAGATGGTGATGCCAAAGCGTCTGCCATGTCTGCCGAAGCGCTGGCCAAACTCAAGGATGAAGTCTTGTCACGCTTTGCCGTCATCCGCGCTGCCAACGCAAAAATGAACACCATCCGTGAGGATAAAGGCACCAGTGATGCAGAATATAAAACTTTGCATCAGCAAGTGCTGGATGAGCTGACAGCCTTCCGTTTCTCTGCCAAACAGGTTGAGGCCTTGTGCGACCAGGTGCGTAACATGGTGGAAGAGGTGCGTACGCACGAACGCAAGATCATGGAGTTTTGTGTAGACAAGGCCAATATGCCGCGTCAGCAATTCATCAAGAGCTTTGTCGGTAACGAAATCAACCTTAACTGGCTCGATGACGAGCTGGCAGGCAAACCTGCCTACGGTGAGCGTCTGGAGCGCTTCAGGCACTCTATCCTCGACCAGCAAGAGCGTTTACAAAACCTGCAGAACCGCGTGGGCTTGCCCATCAAAGAGCTGCGTGAAATCAACAAGCAAATGACCACTGGCGAAGCTCGTGCACGACGCGCTAAGCGCGAAATGATCGAGGCCAACCTGCGTCTGGTGATCTCCATTGCCAAAAAATACACCAATCGTGGTTTGCAGTTCCTCGACCTGATCCAGGAAGGCAACATCGGCTTGATGAAAGCGGTCGATAAGTTTGAATACCGCCGTGGTTACAAATTCTCGACCTATGCGACATGGTGGATTCGCCAGGCGATTACCCGTTCAATCGCAGACCAGGCACGAACCATCCGTATCCCGGTCCACATGATCGAAACCATCAACAAGATGAACCGTATCAGCCGCCAGATCCTGCAAGAAACTGGTCTGGAGCCTGATCCAGCTACCTTGGCTGAAAAAATGGATATGCCGGAAGAAAAAATCCGCAAAATCCTCAAAATCAGCAAAGAGCCGATTTCAATGGAAACGCCAATTGGTGACGATGAAGATAGCCACTTGGGTGACTTTATTGAAGACAACACCACACTGGCCCCAATGGACGCAGCGGTTTACGCCAGCCTGCGTGACGCCACCAGTGAAGTGTTGGAATCATTGACCCCACGCGAAGCCAAAGTGTTGCGCATGCGCTTTGGTATCGAAATGAACACCGACCACACGCTGGAAGAAGTTGGCAAACAATTTGACGTCACCCGTGAACGTATCCGCCAGATTGAAGCTAAGGCCCTGCGTAAACTGCGTCACCCGACCCGCTCGGAACGCCTGCGCAGCTTCTTAGAAAACGGACAAGATTAGTTTATAATCCCACGCTTTCCGGCCCCTTAGCTCATGCTTGGTTAGAGCAGCGGACTCATAATCCGTTGGTGCTGTGTTCGACTCACAGAGGGGCCACCAAAAATCTCTGTAAATCAAAGGGTTACGTTAATTCGTAGCCCTTTGTTTTTATGTCAACTCTGCGAAAAGTTCAACCGGAGAATGGTTTAGCCAATGGATTAAGCAGAAGATAGGATTAAATGTTTTGTGAGAAGATGCACATAAGAGGTTATATAAAGATTTTGATATCTGAACGATAGATATCCTAACGGCTGTAAGATATAGGCATCGAAAAAACTAATTTCAGAAGAGGAAATGGCCTAGGCCATTGGAGTAAATAACAAAACGGCCTGCAAATGTGCAAGCCGTTTGTCTTAGTTAAGAGCAATATCCAAAGTCTAAGCCACAACGATACTAATGACCAGAATGGTTAATTGGTTTTCTGACATTCACTTCCAACTCACCTTCAGCATGTGGCTTTTGACGCTCCACTTTGGTTAAATCCACTTCAACTGCATGCGCTACAGTGCCGCTAGGATTTTTATAATCACCTGGATTTTTATAGTCATTTTTAGCGAGTCCATCTCGGACTTTCACGGTAGTAAACATTCCGCCCATCTCAAGTGATCCAAACTGTCCGTTGCCCATCATCATTGGCAATGTATTTTTGGGTAATGGCATATCCATCATCTCTGACATATCTGTCATCTCAGACATGCCCGTTTCACCCATAGGCATGTAGTCAGGTACGAGGTTAGTGATTTTCTTCATCAGATCACCCTGTTTCACACCTATCATGGTGGGGAAACTGTGCCCCATGGCATTCATGGTGTGATGGCTTTTATGACAATGGAAAGCCCAATCCCCGGGTTCATTAGCAATAAACTCAATAGCACGCATTTGCCCTACGGCAATGTCGGTCGTCACTTCAGGCCAGCGTGCAGTTTTGGGCACCCATCCACCATCAGTGCCTGTGACTTCAAACTCATGGCCGTGAATGTGAATTGGATGATTTGTCATTGTGAGGTTTCCAATCCGTATGCGCACACGGTCATCCTTACGAACCACAATGGGGTCGATACCTGGGAAGGCTCGGCTATTCCATGTCCATAAATTGAAATCCAGCATGGTGTTAACTTTAGGGGTGAAGCTGCCAGGCTCGATGTCATAGGCGTTAAGCAAAAATACAAAATCACGATCCACCGGCATGAACTTAGGGTTCTTGGGATGCGTGATCCAACTGCCCATCATCCCCATGGCCATTTGCATCATTTCATCGGCATGTGGGTGATACATGAAAGTTCCGGGGCGTCTGGCTTCAAACTCATAAACAAAGGTTTTACCAGGCTCAATGGCTGGCTGCGTCAAACCACTGACGCCATCCATACCGTTGGGCAAACGTTGACCATGCCAGTGCACACTGGTTTTCTCGGGCAGGCGGTTTGTCACAAAGATACGGACGCGATCACCTTCGACGACTTCGATTGTCGGCCCAGGGCTTTGACCATTGTAGCCCCAGAGATTTGCTTTCATACCAGGTGCAATCTCTCTGACGACAGGTTCCGCAACGAGGTGAAACTCTTTGACACCATTATTCATCTTCCACGGTAAACTCCAGCCATTCAATGTGACTACAGGCTGATAAGGCCGTCCAGTGTTCGGGTGCAAAGGTTCCTGAGTATTGGCTACTTCGGAGGTAATGATTTCCGGGATGGCTGCCAATGCCACCTTGCTGACAGCACTGACTGCAACGCCAGCCATGCCTAATCCAGCATATTTAAAAAAGTTTCTTCTATCCATAGTTGTCATCTTATTGACCTTCCATCAAACGAGGACTAGCGACTAAAGCAGCTTGTAATTCAGCATCAGCTAACCAGAAGTCACGTAATGATTCGATATAGCCTTTTACACTTTGTACTTGCGCCCTGGCATCGCCAAATAATTCAAAGGGGCTTGTGAGCATGCCGTTGTAGCGCAATTGATCCTCGTACAATATGCGTTTGCGTAATGGCACAATCTCATCGCGAATGTGACGAGTGACATCATGCCTGGTGCGGTATGTGTTGTACCGCTCACGTATCTCAGATTGCGCATTTGTCACCAACTGAGCAGTTTCTTGTACAGACTGCATATAAATGGACTCTGCCCGTGGCACCTTGGCCTGGCCCCAGTCAAACAGCGGAATTTCAAAAGCGATATCAATACCTTTCTTGTAAGGCTCGCTTCTTCTGCCCTCCAGTACTCTTGCCGGGCCTAACTCGATCACATTGATGAATCGTGTGGTTTTGGTCAGTCCTAGCTGCTTAGCCAAGGCGTCCATTTCAGAGCGCTTAACCAGCAGATCCAATCGTTGTTCATAGGCATTTTGTTCAAAGGCCTGTAACTCTGAAAGAGACTTAGGCAGATCAGGTAACCGAGATTGGATTTTGAGTTGTGAAGCTTTTACACCTAATTGCCTGGCTAAAGCCTCATATGCCTTCACTTCAGTATTTTTCGCATTCGCATATTCCAGTGCGGCATCTGCATAGAAGCTTTGCTCGCGTGACTGCTCCAGTCGATTCCAGTTGCCGGTTTCATGCAGTCGTTTAGCCAACTCAGCACTAGCTTCTGCAGACTCTTTCACTTGTGCGCTATATCTGGCCAATTCAGTAGCGGCTACCGCATTAAAATAAGCGATACGTGTCTGATAGGCGAGCTTCAGGACTTCAATAGCGGTAGAGGCTTGTGTCTGGGCAAAACGTCTTTTTTCAATCTCTACAGCTTTAGGCATAGTGATCAAGGAGAAGACGTTGAACGTGAATGCTTGCTCAATCTTGTAGTCACCACCGTTCCGCGCATACAACATAGAGAAGCGTGGGTTAGGCAGTCGGCCCGCCTGTACCAAATCTGCTTCAGAGATGCCCAGTTCGTAGAATGCAGCCTGTAAGCCTTTGTTGTTATAAAGCGCCACCTGTACTGCGTCTTCCACATCCAAAGGTTGTGCAAGCAATGCCTGAGTCTTGTCCTGTAGGGCCTTTGTAGACTCTTCTGTCTTAGCCCATTCGTACTCCTGTTTCAGGTGCGGTTGAGTTTGTTTTTGTACTTCATTCATGCCGCCATCTTTTGAGAAGGTCGCGCATCCACCTAATAACAAGCTTACGGCAACAAGAATGGCGCTGCGTGCTCTGAAGGTTCCAATATTAGTGCTCATGTGAAGCTCCTTCAGATGATGATTCATGTTGATGACCTGAATGGTTGTCTTGAGCTGGTATTGCTGATTCACTTGTTTCACTATGGTGATGCCCAACGTGGTGATGGCCACCAGATGCTGGTAAAGATAGAACACCAATACCATGGCGATAGACCACCTCACCACCCAGCCATGCCGTTGTCGCTACAGACATGGATAAACCAGCCAGGCAAACTAATACAGGAATGGACATCGGGCTGACCTGACGCGACTTCAACGAGTGCCAGATTGCAACGAGCACCAATCCAACAGCAGTAGGGATTGCCCAGGCTCGATGCAGCAACATGGCAGCATGGCCGGCATCATCGTGATTCATGGGTGAGTTGAATGCCAGCCAACCAAAACCAACGGCAGCCACAGCACTGACAGCGGCTAGTATTAATATGTAAGATCCTGCAGCGGCTAATGAAGTCGATGATGCAGATTGCCGGAACAAGCGAGCAGCTAGACCGAAAATGAGGGCCACTATCGTCAACGCAATTGGAAAATGGACGACTGCCGGATGCAAATTAGGAATAATTTGGAAACCGGTGTGTTCTGAGGGCGCTTCTGGTTTAACAGCTTCTGAAGACTCATGGATATGGCTTGAATGACCTTCTTCCGTAAGCTTACCCTCAGCATTTCCATGCTCATGGGTCATTGATACAGCTTCTTCACTCTCACTTCCTGAATTATTCATATTTTGCATGGCCTGATGATCCATACCAGCATGGTTCGTCATTGCATGGTCGTGAGTGTGTGCCGACATTTCAGATGGGGATGATTTGTGAACCATGTTTGCCATGCTGTGGCCCATATCTTCAGCCTGACTATTCATGTCATGCATTTTGCTATGGTCCATCCCCGGCATGCTGTTATGGTCCATGCCTTTCATATTGCCATGATCGATGGGGGGCATCTGCGACTCTGAGTCATATGAAGCATGCGTATCGCCATGAGACATACTATGTCCCATCGCTTCATGATTCATTGGTTGATCCGAAGAGTGTTGCATCCCCGACATTTGATGTCCTTGGTCTGCAATCGAAGAATCTAGCGATTTCCAATCTGTTTGATGGTCACTATTTGTCGCCTTGTAATCTTCAAAAGTGGACTGATATGGCGCGGAGCTTTCTTCCGCAAATGATGCGCCAATACCCAATGTTAATGCCATCGCAAGACATAGTAAATATTGATAGAGAGAAGCAAGCCAGGCTCTCTTTAGGGTAGGAAATTTCATATAAACCTCTCATTTAGAATTCCCAACATTCATTGGAAACGCATTCTTTTGCCTGCCCAAAGCATGCAAAAGCATAAGTGTGCTGGCTAAAGACCTGGTAGGACTTTAGCCAATAACATACTAAATGAGGGTAAAGCGCGGAGGTCGCTCAGGGCCGGAGGATATGTGGCTAGTGAAATCTGGGGCGATAAAACTGATTGCCGTACCTGCAACAATCAAATGATGCTTTAGATCATCACCCGAGGCTGCAAAGGCGAAGCCTGAACAGCAAACTGAACATTTGGAACAATGATTACAAGAGTGCTTGGTAGCATCTTGATGTTTGTGAGCATGACTATCCACAGCACCCTCGTGGTGTTCATGGCTATGACCACTTACACTTTCATGGTTGTGCTGGCTTTGTGGCTTCTCACAATTCATCATGCTGACCGCTGCAAATCCCTGCACCGGTAGAATGATTGCGATGAGCCAAATAGCGAAGATCTGGATGAGTTTTCTCACGATGAGACTATGATAACCCTAAATTAAAAATGATTCAGTGCCAAACTGAAATTTTTCTGTTATGAATTACCCTATGTTTGATTAAGCGCAAGTTGCTCCAGGATGGGGCACTCAGGGCGATCATCGCCATGACAGCAATGTACAAGCTTTTGTAGCTCCGACTTAATCGACACCAGGCTTTGAATCTTTTGGTTTAAAGCTTCAACATGGGCGTTTGCTAATTCTTTCACTTTACTGCTTGGCCGATGCGGGTCTTGCCATAAGCTTAATAACTCCTCAATTTGCTTGATAGAAAAGCCTAAATCGCGGGAGTGTCTGATAAAGCTCAGCGTATGGATGTCTTTTTCAGAATATTGACGATATCCAGAAAAAGTTCTTGAAGCGGCAGGTAGCAAACCCACGCTTTCATAATGCCGGATCATTTTGGTCGATATACCCGATGCCTTTGCAGCTTGCCCAATATTAAATAAACTCATCGCTCATGCCCAAGTGATAGGTAAAAAGCCTGCTGATATTGCTCTGCAGGCAGATAGAAATTACTTAGTTGCAGGTGGAAAACCAGCATCTATAAGTGCTGAAACGATCTCGTCTTTTGCAACACTGCTTTCAACGTTGACCGTCCTGGTTGGAGGGTCCGTTGTAATGCTCGCTTCTGGGTCTATGGCTTTAATGGCACTTGTCACACCTCTTGCACATCCACCGCAGGTCATATTTTCAATATGAAATTCCATCATCAACTCCTTAATCATTAATTGGTAGTGATATCAGCTTAAAGGTTCCAATAATGGGAAGGTCAAGTATTATTACTCAAAGATTTTTTGGACTGTTGTATTCCACTAGAGGTGGTTTGAATGTCCTTAAGCGCAAGGCATTCACTAAAACGAACACGCTGGATAAAGCCATTGCGCCGGCAGCAAATACTGGTGAAAGTAATAAGCCCCAGGCAGGATAAAGCGCTCCAGCCGCTACCGGAATCAAAGCCGTGTTATAGGCAAATGCCCAGAACAGGTTTTGATGAATATTTCCTATCGTTGTTTTGGATAAAGCAATCGCATTCGGCACTCCTTGCAAATTGCCAGACATCAAGACAACATCTGCTGACTCTACAGCGATATCTGTACCGGTCCCGATTGCCAGGCCCACATCTGCTTCTGCCAGCGCGGGGGCATCATTAATGCCATCCCCCACAAAAGCGATCTGCCCGTAAGTAGTTCTCAAGCGGCGTACCGTGTCAACCTTGCCCGCAGGCATAACCTCAGCAATGACTTCATCAATGCCAAGCTGGCTGGCGATTGTATGTGCGGTCTTGGCATTATCACCAGTAATCATAGCCACTTTCAGACCTAACTGATGTAGTGCGGCAATTGCACCCGGTGTCGAAGTTTTTATAGGGTCAGCGACTGCAATAATGCCAGCCAACTGACCATCAATAGAGGCATATAAGGGTGACTTACCCTCTTTCCCCAGTTGCTCAGCAGTTTGCGCAAAGACGTTCAAATCTAACCCCAGTTGGCGCATGAATCGATCCGCTCCTACTTCAACGAGAGCACCTTCAACACGGGCTCTTACACCCATACCTGTCACAGACTCAAAGTCTGTTAACGCTGGTAGAGACTGCCCATTTTCGGTGGCAGCGGCCACAATGGCACGTGCAATTGGATGCTCAGATTTAGATTCAACCGCCCCGACTTTTGCAAGAAGACTATTACGCTCGAAACCCTCCGCTACTTCGAGGTCGGTGAGTACTGGCCGTCCTTCTGTGAGCGTACCCGTCTTGTCCACCGCGACAACTTTGGCATCCTTGAGTAACTGTAATGCTTCACCTTTTCTGAACAATACGCCCAGTTCGGCACCTCGTCCGGTTCCGACCATGATTGAAGTCGGCGTAGCCAAACCCATGGCACATGGACAAGCAATTATCAACACGGATACTGCATTCACAAGTGCGAAGGTCAGCGCAGGCGAAGGCCCAAAAATCATCCAGCTGATAAATGTGAGCAAAGCAGCACCCATAACAGCAGGTACAAACCACATAGTCACTTTATCTACGAGCGCTTGAATTGGTAGCTTAGATCCTTGTGCCTGTTCCACCATACGTATGATTTGAGCCAGCATGGTTTGATTACCAACTGCTGTGGCACGCATCTCCAACATTCCTTTCTGATTAACGGTGCCGCCGACTACAGAACTACCCTGGGTTTTCTCAACAGGAATGGGTTCACCAGTGATCATGGATTCATCAACGAAACTTTTACCATTGGTGACTTCACCGTCTACCGGCACTCTCTCACCCGGTCGCACTTCGAGCACATCATTCAGCACCACTTCATTGATATGCACATCCAAAAAGCGATGATTGCGCATGACATGCGCTTCTTTGACCTGCATTTTTGCCAGGCGCTTGATTGCTTCGGAAGTGCGCCCCTTGGCACGGGCCTCCAGAAATCGGCCAAGTAATATCAAAACGACAATGACTGCAGCCGCTTCATAATAGACATTGACCGTTCCTTCAGGTAACAGTCCAGAAGCAAAGGTCGCGACTATTGAATATCCGAAAGCCGCAGCAGTACCTACTGCTACGAGCGAGTTCATGTCTGGAGCAAGCCTAAACAGTGCAGGAAAGCCTTTCTGGTAAAAGCGCCTACCAGGGAAGGCCAGTACCAGAGCCGTCAACACAAACTGCATGTACCAACTAGTGTTCATACCAATGGTATCCATGATGAATTCATGCACATTTGGTATCAAATGCGCACCCATTTCCATTAAAAACACTGGTAACGATAGTGCTGCTGCGAGAATGAGATCCCGCTTCAATTTGAATAATTCAATCTCTTTTTGACTTTCTGCTACAGCCTGTAAGGAGGATAGAGAGTCAACGACCTTAGCTTCGTAACCGATACGCTCGATCGCGGAAATCAATTCTGCTGGGCCAGCAGAACCATATATGGAGGCACGTTCAGTGGCTAAGTTAACAGTTGCTTCAATGACCCCTGATACAGATCTGAGGGCTTGCTCAACACGCCCAACACATGACGCACAGGTCATGCCTATAACATTGAGCTCTATCTTAGATATTGGAACTTCATAACCAACTTTATGAACAGCTTCGATCAAGGCTGTGCGATTTACCTCTTCGGTAACGTGAATAGTCGCTCGCTCACTTGTCAGGTTGACTGAGACACTTTCAACGCCAGGTACCTTTGTTAAGGCGGCTTCAACACGCCCTACACAGCTGGCGCATGTCATCCCTTCGATGGGAAGTGAGATATTTTGGATGGCATCACTTAAAGTCTTTTTAGACATGCTCATAATCCGGAAACTTGTATTAAGTATATTTCCAGTCTAAAGCTTCCTACAATAGGAAGGTCAACTAATTTTTTTCAATTAATGAGTCCTATGAGGTGACGTTTATTCATCTGTGGTGGCCTATCTAATGTAACGCTTCGATTAGTACAAAATCAGTACACTAATCAGTTTTTTGAATATTAAAAAAATTACGCTTAATTACTGATTTTAAATTAATCTAGGTCCCTTACTTTAAACGTTGAGATGGTTGAGTTAAGACTATACAGAAGTACAACAAAAGTTCGACGCTATAGTTAGATGACGCATCAATTTAGTTGCATAACGTAATCTAAGTATATGTATTGTTGCGTAATGGTAAGCATTGTGCCACAACAATGTGGACTCATAATCCGTTGGTGCTGTGTTCGACTCACAGAGGGGCCATCATTTAGAGTCAACGGCTTAGGTGAGTTTCACTTAAGCCGTTTTTTTTTAAATTTGGAATGACACTGTTATGTAGATTCAATCTCACCAATACGTTGTAGCTCATGCTTTAGCTTCTCTTTGTCACCCAGCGATTCAGGACTTAAACTTAAGAATGCTTCAATACGCTTGCGAAGTATTGAGTATGCCTTGATGAATGAGGCATCGATTTCAGCATCCGTGCCTGTTGCTTTGGCTGGGTCATCTACTCCCCAATGGGCCCTTATCACATTACCAAGGTAAGCTGGACAGGTCTCACCCGCTGCATTGCTGCATACTGTAATCACGATATCTGGTGTCACTGGTAGGTTATCCCATGACTTGCTGTAATAACCCTCAGTAGCGATGCCTTCACGCTTAAGCAACGCGATAGAACGGGAGTGCACTTCCCCGGTAGGTTTGCTGCCCGCACTCATTGCTTTCATGCCTTCTGGTGCTAGTGCATTGAATGTGGCTTCAGCGAGGATTGAGCGGCAGGAATTACCTGTACACAAAAATAGGATGTTCATTTATATCTTTCGATTGTTAGGTGTTCTCGTACCAATGGCGGCTACGATTAACGATGGCGACAACAGACAACATGACGGGCACCTCAATGAGTACGCCGACAACGGTGGCTAGCGCTGCACCAGAGTGAAAGCCAAAGAGTGCGATCGCTGTTGCGACAGCCAGCTCAAAGAAGTTTGAAGCACCAATCAGGGCGGATGGTGCTGCGACACAATGAGCCACTTTCAGCTTTTTATTCAGCCAGTAAGCCAGCATCGAGTTGAAATACACCTGGATGATGATAGGTACTGCTAACAATGCAATAACAAAGGGCTGCGCAATGATCTGCTGACCTTGAAAACCAAACAGCAATACCAGTGTGGCAAGCAGTGCCGTCAGGGAAACTGGTTGAATACGCTTAAGTAATGCATCCAGTGATTTCTGACGTCCTGCCAGTACAACTTCACGTACAAATTGACTGATGACAACAGGGACCACGATAAATAGCACCAGAGATATCAGAAGCGTATCCCATGGAACGACAATGCTAGACAGCCCCAATAACAACGCTACCAGCGGCGCAAAGGCAAACAGCATAATGGCATCATTCAATGCCACTTGTGAGAGCGTGAACTTAGGTTCACCACCACAGAGGCCACTCCAGACAAACACCATGGCAGTACATGGCGCAGCGGCTAACAGAATCAAGCCTGCTATATAGCTGTCAATCTGGTCTGCGGGCAGCAAGTCACCGAATAAGTGACGAATAAATACCCAAGCCAGCAAGGCCATAGAAAAAGGCTTGACTATCCAGTTGATGAATAAGGTGACACCTATGCCTTTGCTATGCGCCAGCACATCGCCCATGGTCTTGAAGTCAATCTTTAGCAGCATCGGGATAATCATTAGCCATATCAGGACAGCCACAGGCAGATTTACTTCTGCCACCTTCAAGCCACCCACTGCTTGAAAGAAGCCGGGAAACACTTGGCCTAATGCAATGCCGACCACAATGCAGCCAAGCACCCACCATGTCAGGTTACGTTCAAAGCTGCTGATCAGGCTGGGTTGAGCGGTAGCATTCATTTAGCAGCTCTTCTTTCTTGTAGTGAATTCAATCTTTTGAGTGGCAGGAACGCAGCAGCCTGCGTTAGCTTCGGTTGATTCTTGACCGTTGAATGTCGGGGCACTGTCTAATGTGCGATAAGTTTCCCAGGCAATCCCCGATGGGTCTTGCACCCAGTGCTTGTCTGACTTTGCATAGCAGCAGGTCGTCCCTTCTTCAGTCACCAAGCTAAGCTCGGCTTTTTCTAAACGATGTCTGATCTCCTCAAGCTCTGACTCATGCTCGACCTGAATGCCAATGTGATCCAGACCAGCTTTACCACCTCGCTTGCTAATGGCGAAATTTACTAGCGGGTCATCGAGCATCCACTTCGCATAGTCAGGCTTAGAGACCGTCGGGGAAGCGCCAAAGAGGTGGCTATAAAAGCCGATACTTTGAGCGATGTCCTCGACGGAGACATGCAAATGCATACGTTTCATAATTTTTTACCTTTCTCTGGATGACAGCTTGTTACCTCTGGACAGCATTCAGATACACCAGCACAGCAATTCTCAGTAAGATAAGCAAGCAAGCCATTCATTGCAGCATAGTTAGCTGTGTAATAAATGAACCGACTAACCTGTCGTGAGTTAATCAGTCCGGCATGGCTCAGCTCTTTAAGGTGGAAAGAGAGCGTGCTTGGCGGTATCTTGAGTTGTTCCCCGATACTTCCCGCTGGTAGCCCTTCAATCCCTGCTTGAACAAGCAAGCGGAATATCTCCAGGCGTGCCTCTTGAGCGATTGATGAGAGTTGGGTCACTGCCGATTTAATGTCCATATATTCTATATTTCCATAATTATAGAAATAATGCAATGGTTTTAAGATAAGAGACTGAATATGGGCATAATCATGGTAGAAATCAAAGCCACCCGACGAATTGGCGTCAATTGATGAGCTGCATGGCGGAGTGGCCAGCGTCAGTTTTGTCTGGTGGTAACGACTCAACTTTTTGTTCGAAACTTACGCATTTGTGCATCTCAACTATGCTCATAGAGCGAATCGCCGCTAATTTACTAGATATCTAAGCGGTATTCGACTACACAAGGTTTCTGGTTCATAGTCTCGTATGTTGAGCTTGCAAGTGATTGCATTATGGAATCCCGGAAAATACGGGAATTTCTCCCATATCAAATGCCGTTGGTTTCCAGCATGATTCTATCCAGGGCGTGAGTTGCCACTAGGACCGTTTGAAGTGGGGTGACTTATTTTAAGCGGGGCAAACATTCCCTATCCGCATACACTAATTTGCATATTGGTACAGTGCTAAAAAGGCATCTCGATTGAGGTGCCTTTTTACTTTGAAGGGTTCGATTCTTAAGTCGCCTTGTTTGCCAGTGCTGGATAGGCAGCCTTTTCTTAAAGGCTATTTACCTTATCCAGCGCGTGTCTTACGCGTTAAAAATCGCAACTCAGCATATAATGTGATACTAGTTGAGTGAGCAGTGCGTTTTCCATGTCTTACAGTAGTTTCCAACATACCTCCGTAGATCAAAATCGTCGTTCATGGCACAAAAAATCCCAGCTGGTGGATAATACGGGCAGAAAATATACGGTATTCACCCACGACATTTCCATGACAGGAATGAGCCTTTTTGCTGATAAGCAATACAAATCGGGCCAGTTATGTAATGTGGAGGTGCCGGTGTTTGTCGGCTCTGGGCTTAGGCATTACAGATTTGATTGCCGAGTTGTTTTTTCCTCGCTGTGCGGCATGAGGGGGTTCAGGACAAACCTTGAGTTTCTCGAAGTGCCGCCAGAAAATAAAACATTAATTCAATCTGTCATGGCAAGGTAGCAAAGCAATATTGCCATTCAAAAAGACTCAAGGCTACACACCTTGAGTCTTTTTTTTGGTGGGTTGCTCGCGTTCTTGTCACCCGTTTCCTACACGGATTTCAGTGTGTCTCTGATAGGGGGGATGCAATGCGTGTAAGACAATATAGCTAATTTCTATGGTTTGTGATTTGTATGCTGTTCAGATAAAAATTAAACACATTTCGGTGATGGGCTTATTGAATTTAATGATGTATTTTGGGGGGTAAAATGGCGGCTCTTTATCAATTGGCGGTGCTGGGTGCGCCAAGCAAAGCTCAAATACATGCATTAGAAAAATCTTTAAAGAGTGCTCTGGAAGCTTTTAATTTGCGCTTGGGAGATGAGGTGGGTTGGGAGATTTCCCCTGCCGAGTTCAGGCCTCACCAGTTACAACCTTCTGCCGTGGTTTTTTTTGGTGGTGCAAATGCCCACCTTTCTAATTTGAAAGAGTTGCTGGTGCGTGGCATTCCCGTTGTGCCTGTGGTCTCTCGGGCCAAACAAGCGCCTGTCGAACTTCCTCCTTTATTAGCTCCTTTCGACTATGTTGATTATGCTGTTTATGGTGCGCAATCTGTTGCCGTTGCCCTTTTGCAAAGTGTCGGGCTGCTCGCCGAGCAGCGTAAGGTGTTTTTAAGTTATTGCCGGGAAGAGCTCAGTGAGGCGGCGACTCAATTATTTGAAATACTGTCTGCACGGCAGTTCGAAGTATTCCTTGATCACGATGATAATACGGTGGACCGAAAGTTCAGTCACCAGTTATGGCATAGGTTATGTGATGCAGATGTCTTGCTGATGCTGGACACGCCCACTTATTTTGAACGACGGTGGACCAATGCAGAATTTGGACGGGCCCTGGCCAAAGGGATCAGTGTCTTGAGGGTGGGTTGGCCAGATTCAACCTCTTCCGCAAGAGTCTCCACGGCCAGCTTGCTACAACTTTCGGGTAATGAATTTAACTCGTTTTCGAAACAGTTTGAAGAGAGTGCCTTGCAGCGTCTTTGTATGAAACTCGAAGAAGTGCGCAGCCAGAGTTATGCCGTGCGGCTGGTGAATTTTACGAGCAAGGTGCGTATTGCGGTGGAGGCCAGTGGCGGAAGGTTTATAGGCGTGGGATCACACAATATGGCTTATATCCAGCTAGCCAGTGGTAAGTGTTTGAAGGCAGAGATGACCTTTGGTGTCCCAGTAAACAAGCAGGAAAATAATTCTTCTTTGCGACAATCCGACGCCTTGATTTATGACCCTATTGGCTTGCATTCAACATGGTTGTCACAAGCCGGGCTGGTAGATGATCAAGCTTATCCGTGGATCAGGGTAAATGAGGCTGAGTTGCATTTTGCATATGAACAGGAGGGGGTATGAGTGCCATCTTTCTTTCTGCGAGTGTGCCACTGACGACGCGCGGTACATACCATGAAACGGCCAACCCTTTCCTGATTCAATGTGCGGTACGCGAATTGGTCATTGTGGCTCTACAACAACATAAAATCGTTTGGGGTGGCCATCCGGCAATTACGCCGATGATATGGAGTATTTGCGAAGACCTGAATATTGACTACTCCGAGGCAGTGATTTTGTACCAGAGCCGCTTTTTTGAGGATTATTTTCCCGAGGAAAATCGCCGCTTTAAAAATATCATCTTTACCAATGCGGTGTATGGCAATCGCGAAGCCAGCCTACTTCGCATGAGAAAAGAAATGCTATCACGGCCAGATTTGGTGGGGGCAGTATTTATCGGCGGGATGGAGGGCGTGGAACAAGAGCATGAAATATTCAGGCACTATCATCCCGATGCCAGGATACTGCCCGTGCCGTCACCGGGTGGGGCTGCCCTTAACTTGGCGCTAGATCATGGCTACGGCTCGAATTCAGATTTTGAGGACATCGACTTCGCGCAGCTCTTTCATAGCCATTTCGCCGAGATCAATAAAAAACTGTCCTAAACCTTTGTCTGCAATAGGGGAGAGAATGGCCCGTAGAGTATTCTATAGCTTTGATTATCAAAACGATTGTTGGCGCGCTGCCATGGTGCGCAATATTGGCGCGATTCATCGCAGACGGCCAGTTTGCGATAACCACTGGGAGCAGGTCAACCGCGGGGAGGATGATGCGATCAAACGCTGGATTGATGCACAACTTCGCCATCGCAGCTGCACCATCGTCCTGATTGGTGCCAAGACTGCTTCCTGCCGCTGGGTGCGCTATGAAATCCAACGTTCAATGGAAAGCAGGAAGGGTTTGCTGGGCATACGTATCCATCAGTTAATGGACCAAAATCAGCAAACGAGTATAGCGGGTCCAAATCCATTTGAGTCTATTATGCTGCCCGGCGGTCAAAAGTTATCGTCCTTTGCACCCACTTATGAGCCATTGGGCGTTTCAAGTGCGGACGTGTATTCCTATATCAGCCAACATCTTGAGGGGTGGGTGGAATCTGCGATCGCTGCACGCTATTGAGATTTTACGAGAAAGTCATCCGGTGTGGGTGAGAACTCCTACACCAGGATCAGAAACCACTTATAAGCAAATCACCCAGTTCTCATTATTCTATGAAGATGCCGGTTTCCCCGGTGTGTGATAGGAGAAAAGCATGAATACTAATCAAATTGTTTCAGAAATGCCTGTGGTTTGTTCACAAGGCGGTCAATTCGCTACAGTGGATCACCTGGAAGGCGAAAACTATATTAAGTTGAATAAAGATCAAAACGGCCAGCATCACTATATCCCTACCAGCTGGGTCACCAATATTGAGAATGGCAAGGTGATGGTGGATCGCCCCGGGGAACAGGCGATGAAGGATTGGAGTGAAACGCCAACGCATTAGTAGATGAACTGTCGTACACATGTAGACCCGGGGATTCCTGGGTCTTTTTATATGTGGAGTGAGGGTGAAGCTTCTCTAGAAATAGGTGATGTGATGTCATTGGCTTCGATCCTGCAGGTGGGGTGGTACGATAAATCCTACATAAATTCCAGCCATTGCCTGATAAACCTTGTACACCTGATTTATTAATCTGCTAGCGTTGATGTCAAGCGTGGACGCGATATAGGTTTCCCGTTTGATCATTGACATGACGGTGGTCTCGAGCAGAGGCCACCGACTGTATGTAGCAATGCTTTGATTTCGTACGGGAGGAACTGTAAATGATGATTGGCCACTTAATGAGCACCTGCGTGGTGACTGCTTCTCCCATGCAGTCGCTTAAATCCGCAGCCAAAATCATGGAGGAAAACGATTTTGATGCCTTGCCTATTTGCGACAATCATCGCGTGATTGGCATGCTCACGGTGCGGGATATTGCCATGAAGGCTGTGGCTCAGGGAGTGTCTCTTGCCGAGTCCAAGATCTCGGAATTCATGACATTTGAGACCGCCTATGTGTTTGTGGACCAACCCGCAGAAGAAGTGGCCCGTTTTATGATTGAACAGCAGGTACGTAGATTACTTGTACTCGACAGGGACTATCAATTGGTCGGTATCGTTTCAGTGGATGATTTGCTGATGGCGGGCAACCTGCAGGCCATACTGGCAAGTCATGTGGAAGCGACAAAACACCTTGAGGCCTATCAATGGCCGAACCTGAGTTTTGCTTCACGTAAACAACCACTGCATTAGTCAGCAAAGACTAAGTAAGGAGATTGCGATGCCGCAAAACCAGACGTTACTGAATCAGCAGGGCAAACCACAGACCATTCATGAATTAGATCGTGATCGGCTTGATCCGGCCAACCCGGACTCAGTTGATCCGGCGAATACTGACCCGGCTGACGAAGCGGATAACGCCGAGAAAACGCCCACTGAGTCATCCAGGCCAGTCGTGACAAATCCTGACTCCATCCACAGGAAATAGGGCACAGGATATTACAAAGATTTTTTGTTCACTCACCATCACAAATATGAAAAAAATAACACTGATTGTCGCCACACTTGTTTCAACCACTTTAACTACGCATGCAGATACCCTGGGCATTGGGCTAGGCAGCTACGATGTTGACGGCTCCCATAGCGCAGCAGACTTCCGCCTGGATTACGAATATGATACTTCTGTCTGGTTGCAGGACCTTAAACCATGGCTAGGCGCCGAGGCAACCACCGATGGCTCGCTATGGCTGGGCGGCGGCATGCTATATGATTGGCAATTTTCCGAAAGCTGGCACTTGAAACCTGGCTTGGGTGTTGGGTACTACAGCCGTGGTAGCAGTGACCTGGATTTAGGGCACCCTATTGAATTTCGCTCACAACTCGAACTGGCCAAGGAAATCAATGCGCAAAATAGCCTGGGTTTGGCTGTCAGTCACTTATCCAATGCGGACTTGGATAAAGAAAACCCTGGGGTGGAAGTGCTTAGCGTGTATTGGCATTACCGCTTCTAGGCTTTTCGAAGGTCATGGTCACCGTTTTTACCGGCTAAGCGGCAATCGATGCACGCGCTAGTATTAATGACAGGTGAGTAACTTAGAGTTCATCGGACGTGGATGGGCCATTATTTTAATGGCAAATTGAGGTTGCCTATCAGGTGTGCTTGGGGAGTTACCGCAAGGCCAGACGTTAAAAGTCTGACCTGGTGAGTGCTGGCCGAGTCCGCTTATTTATTTTGCCGTTTTGTTTTTCCGCGGATCGTCGTTTGGATTGGTGTATGTAATATCCCATGGTCCTGTGGCAATTAATTCCACGATGGTTTCTTCATCTGTTGTCCAAACATAATGCGTATGCCCAGTAGGCAATACAAAACTGGAGCCTGCGTTTAACATTTCGCCTTTGGTCTTATCAAGCACTTTTCCCATACCGTTGCCCAACTTCCCGCTCAATACGGTGACCACCTCTGTAAAGGGGTGTGTATGTGGTGGGATAGGATAGTTGGCGGGGAATTTTAGCCAGGCAATAAACACACCTTTCTTGCTTGGATCGCCTACCACGATGGCACTCTTGGCGCCTTTGGGCAGGATGGGCTCATCTTTCCATTGAATGGTTTCAGGAGTGAATGACTGCATGACCTCTGCATGCATACGTTCGATGCTGTCTTGTGCAAATGCGGATGCACTCATGGAAAAAATCATGGTAGCCATATAAATGGATAGTTTTTTCATCGTTAACCTCTCACAATAGTTGGAGTATACAGTTCTGTATACTTATCGATATTTTTGCGGATGATGAGCAAAACCAGGCTGCTTTCTTTAATGAGTCCTGGCTCAGGAAATCACTGATTAATCACTAAGGGCAATCATGAGGAGTGGGAAATCCACGGCAACAGAGTAGTGCTCAAACCAAGGATGCGATCAGTCCTCTTTGAACTGATCGAAAGCAACCGGACCCTTGAATTGCGCGGCCATTGCCTGCATCCAGCGACCCTGATACTGATGACCGGATTCGGCATGTAAGTTTGGTAACTGCCAGCAAGAAACATTGGGGTGCAAGTGATGAATGCCATGAAGGTTAAAATGCAAAATAAAGCGCGACCACCATACAGGCAAGTATAGGTTATGCGCATAGCGCCCCTGTTCCAGCGGCGTTGCATAATGAAACATGTTATCCACCAGGCTAATCAGGCCGCCCCTGGCCAGCAGCGCAATAATTAAAATCCATGCAAATTCCCCGTATAGGCTGAAAGCAACACCGTATACCAGCAGGATACAAATTGCCTCTATTCTTGCTATCGCAAGTGTGCGGGGCATCAGGATTTTGTCTGAAAGTAATTCCACCACATTGTCTGGGCGGCTAATCGTGTGAATAGCGATTTTCAGCAGGGGCTTGGGCAGCAACAGCAGCATGCCACCCAATACCTCAAACAGATACAATCCACCTAACAGCCGGAAGTAATAAGTGAGTTTGCACCAGGCCATGGAAACGGATCCTGGCATATATACTTCCGGTCGCTCCCGCTCTGTCCTGCTATAAGCGTGGTGCAGCAGGTGGCCCCAGCGCAACAAATCATAAGGTGAGCCAAATAAAATGGCGTTGATGCGACCAGCCATCCGGTTAAGATGCCTGTTGGAAAACAGGCAGCCATGGATGGACTCGTGAATAAAAGCCCACCATGAGGTGGTGAGCACCGTTGGGAATAGCAGCCACCAGCCCCAGGCCGGGTTTTGGGGTAAAAGCCAGGTGGGTAGCGCAAAGAGCTGGAATAGCTGGAGCCCGATAAAAAACAGCCCTAAAAGTAGGTTGATCACATCGCGTTGGGTGGTTGGCTGTCGTTGATACATGCGTTCCTCGCGCCTGTCATGTTGTTGCCCAGAGTAAATCTTGGTACATCAGAAATGCGCTTATCATAGACAACTCGTCATCACCGGTGTATCAGCGTTTTCTGACAGATGCTTACACCTGAGCATTTTATTTTAGTGGGAGACCGTTTTTGAGAATACGTTCAAGACGATCACACCAGTTAAAATCAGCCCCATCCCCCACAAGGCTGGGGTGTCTAAAGGCTGTCCAAATACCAGCCAGCCTACCAGCGCCAGCAAGACAATCCCCAACCCTGCCCAGACAGCGTAGGCAATACCAATCGGAATCACTTTCAATACCAGGGATAAAAAGTAAAAAGACAATGCATAGCCGACCACGACGATGATGGAAGGCAGCAATTTGGTAAAGCCGTCACTGGCTTTGAGCGATGAGGTGGCGGTGACTTCACTGATAATCGCTGCCAATAAAAATAGCCAGTATTTCAAAATCTCTCCAAAATCTGCGACATCAATTGGGTTTCTGACACAACAATCAGAACATTCCCTCTATAGGTCTATGCAAGGCTCCCCTACAGTAATCACTTGTTAAATGTAAGGAGGCCAAAATGATTCGATTAAAGCATGTGATGTTGTGTACCGCTGTGCTAGGACTGCTTTCTGTCAGTCTTTGTTCTACTGCCGCGGATATTTCCATGGCAGACAAGCGTTTCTTAAAGAATGCCGCGGAAGCAGGACATTTTGAAGTGGAAGGCAGTAAATTAGCCCTTAAAAAATCACAAGACCCAGACATCATACGCTTTGCCAAAATGATGACTGAAGATCATTCCCAGGCTGCCATGAAGCTCAAGGATCTGGCGACGCGGCGTGGCGTAGAGTTGCCAAAGGAGCCAAGTCTTTTACAACAGGCTAAACTCAAATATCTGGAAACGAGGGATGGCGTGAAATTTGATAAAAGCTATGCCAACCATATAGGCGTTTCAGCACATGAGCAGGCCGTAAAATTATTTGAGGATGCAGCAGAAGATGCGCAAAATGCGGATATCAAGAAATTCGCTGCTGATACTTTGCCAGTGTTGAAAAAGCATTTGGAAGAAGCAAAACGGATAGATGCGCGCGTTAATAAAGATGACTGATAGAAGCAAGTCAAATTTATAAAGTCGAGATCAAAAAAACCGGGTGAGACATCACCCGGTTTTTTTGTTTCCCATCAGTTACCCATTGACTACCGTACCTCCATTAGGATGGATGACTTGCCCGGTGATATAGGGCGAATCATTAGACGCCAGGAAAACATAGACTGGCGCGACTCCACTTGGTTGTCCAGGACGCTTGAGCAAGACGTCTGTACCAAAATCTTCCACTTTTTCTGGTGAAAAACTCGCAGGAATCAAAGGCGTCCAGATTGGCCCTGGTGCCACCGCATTCACATAAATATGCCGATCCGCCAGTTGTTATGCCAGTGAGCGGGTAAATGACACGATCGCTCCCTTGGTGGCAGAGTAATCAACGAGCATTTTATTGCCTTTGTATGCGGTCACCGAGGCGGTGTTGATGATGCGCGCCCCTTCCTTGAGATGCTTGAGCGCTGACTTCACCAGGTAAAACATAGAGAACAAATTGGTCTTAAAGGTTTTTTCCAGTTGGGCCTGGTCAATATCCTCAATACTGCTCTGCGGATATTGCTGGGCAGCATTGTTGACCACCACATCCAGTTGCCCAAAGGTCTCTATGGTTTTGTCCACCAGTGACTGGCAAAAGGACGCATCACTGATATCCCCCTGAACAGCCAGGCCTTGGCCGCCGTTAGACGTGATCAATGAAATGGTTTTTTCGGCATCCTGTTTTTCCTGCTCACTCAGGTAGTTGATCACCACATTAGCCCCTTCGGCAGCAAAATGAACCGCTACCGCCCGGCCAATCCCGCTATCGCCACCAGTGATCAATCCCACCTTGCCTTCAAGCTTGCGGGCTGCTTTGTAATTAGGGTCTATATATTGTGGGCGGGGTTCCATCTCGGCTTCACTGCCAGGTTGATGATCCTGGTGCTGGGATGGCGGCTCCAGGTCTCTGTGGTCTCTAGACGAGGGTGTATTTAACTCCATCACGATTCTCCTTCATTACTTAGGTTAACGTAAGTGCTTGAGAGATGATGCATTCAAGCAGTGAATGGTCATGGTAGTTTTACCCCTCATGGGCCGCTAGAGGACGCATGCTGATAGCCATGTCAGACAAGCTGTTAGCCATCTTCAGTCGACGATATTAAAGTCCTACATCTCAATCAGGGATTGCCTGACATAGAAATTTCCAGAATCTGCGTAAGCTGCAATCGTTGGTACCAGAGCTCAAACCCACCTCGGGTTAAATCTCCAAAGTGGTCATCAACATGCGGTGGCTCCCGAAAGAGCCACCGTTCTTATTTGTACTACGGCAGCCTCATCTTCATCGCACGCTTCGTCCGAGCATTCCTACAGGGATTTCAGTGTGATGTGTATGGAGCGCTTGCTGGCAAGATTGCATCATGGAGTCTCCATTCAATCACCAATAATAAATGTATTGATGCGTGGAGAACATCATGTTGAACATCCTTCTTCTGATAGTGGTATTTGCTTTAATTGGTTCGTTACCGACATGGCCTTATAGCAGTAGATGGGGCTATTACCCAAGTACTTGGTTGAGTTTAATACTCATCCTTTTGCTCATTTTTTCAGTCACTGGCGCATTGTAATTAACAATTCAAATAGGAGATCATCATGGCGCAATCAAGTGTTTTCAGTGAATCGGCTAGCGCAGTTTCCTGGGGAGCTGTCGTGGCTGGCGCTGTTGTGGCAGCCGCCCTTTCATTAATCCTGTTTCTATTGGGCAGCGGATTAGGTTTGTCTTCTATATCCCCTTGGTCCCGCGAGGGTATAGATGCCCCCGCATTTGGCATAGCAGCCATTATCTGGATCACGGTGACCCAAATCCTGGCAGCGGGAATGGGTGGCTATTTAACAGGTCGGCTACGGGTTAAATGGCCAGATACGCCGGCGGATGAAGTGTACTTCCGCGATACTGCACACGGATTCCTGGCTTGGTCGGTGGCCACGCTTGCTACCGCTGCACTCCTGACCACTACCATAGGTGCAATTGTCAGCGGTGGTATGCAGGCTGCCACCCATGTAGCAGGAGGCGCCACCCAGACTGGGGCGATCGCAATGGCCGCTAAGCCTGGTCATGGGGCGTATCAACAAGGTGAAAACACTTACTTCGTTGACGCTTTATTCCGCAAAAATACAGAAGAGGGTACGAGCGATAGGGGGCCTTCCGCCCCGATAGCAGAAGTGAGCCGGATGCTGGCCCATGCCGGCTCATGGGAGTCGTTGCCCCCGGAGGATGTCCGCTACCTGTCCCAGCTTGTGGCAAAAAATACCGGTTTGACAGAGCAGGAAGCCGAGCAACGTGTGCACGAGTTGCAGGCGAAAGCCAAGGATGCTGAAACAAAAGCCAAAGCAGCTGCGGATAAAGCACGCAAGGTTTCGATCTATATCACCCTGTGGCTGTTCGTGTCTTTATTGGTTGGTGCGTTTTCAGCCAGCCTGGCAGCGACCTGGGGCGGTCGTTGCCGAGATGCGTAAAAAACCTTAATCCCATTGTTCATTTTGGAGGCGATATGCGTTCATTACTACTTTATTTTCTAGGTGTACCTATTCCATTAATTATTCTGATTGCTTTATTTGTACGTTAACTGCATAGGCACCATGGCTTTCTATCCCGGTGCGTCAACCCTCACTGGGGCCAGACGCTGGGATAGGAGCAATAAATGGCTGGAGAATGTGATATCGCGCCAGCTCTGGGAAGGTGCGATCAGTGCTGGCCTCGTGCATATTTCTGTGGAGTTGCATGCCGCAAGTGCATTTTACGATGTGGATATTGGGCAGCGCTTGGCACAGCTGCAGTCCGCTCCAACTTCACTAGGAATACCTCAATCTTAAACAAAGGTTGAGCCACAAAATAATCAAGCTGTTTACTGGCTGACAAGCAATGTAATGATCACTTTTTAGACAATGGGGATTTTTTCCAGGTGTAGGTGCCACAGGTGATCAAGTACAAAATGGCCGAAAAGATATTCAGTACGGGCACCATACTGCGGAACGCGAGAAAAAAGGCTTTGCTAAAGGCATGCCTGGTTGTAGCAAATTCACAATTCCTGAATTCAATGAGACCACCTATCGCTGAGATGACCAGGGGTACTAAATAAAACGCAGAAAAAACATTGAAGTCCATGACGATTCCTTAACGCATTTTTCATTATAACGTGAGAAAGGTTGCAATCATTTTGCCATTAAGTCAGCAAATTCCTACAGGAGATTCAGCCTGAATGGGATAGGGAATGGGCGATTGATGCCGCAAGATGGTGACCTGACCAAAAGCTAAAACAGGGGAGGACTCCATCATGCAAAAAACACATGCAAGTACGCATCCAAGCAGAAGTTCAGCTGCCACCACCAGTGTGCTTTCCTTGATTGCCATCACAGCGGGCACAGTTTCTGTGGCATTGTTCATTATGTTTGTCGGATTGTTTTTGACCATGATGTCTTTAGGTGGCAATTCGCAATTGACTGCCAGCCTGCACCATGAAAGACCTGCAATGACCGTCGCGCTTGTGGCTGGCAGCAAAAATATGACTGATCATCAAAAAACACAGCCCAGGAAAGGCTATTTCGTGGATGCGTTGTTACGCAATGACGGCAACAGGCATTCAGCCAATTCCTCTGATCGTCATCCCCAGTCATCTTCCAGATCTGCACGTGTTTATGCCATCTCAAACACAAGCGTATCACCGAATCAAACCCATCTCATTCAAATCTAGGCAATTCCACCTTTTTTCTGCGTTACACATCCCCATTTAAAAGAATACAATAGCGCTTTCAGTCGCCGTGAATGATTAGTTCAATCATTGAATTCGCCCAAATGATTGAATCTTGGGCCGATTTAAGGCATTGTTCGACATTAGTAAAAATTGGTATTAAAACATAATCGATTGAGGTTATGAGAAATATGCTTTATTCCAAAGATACACAGGCCACCTATGCTTCATTCTGGATGCCTTCAGGTGAAAAACCTCTAGCCAGGTCGTTTAGTCGTCAGCGTGGCGCGATTGCGATTGGAAAAATCAACCTTATTCTGATTGGCCTGATTGTAGTGATATTGTTTACACTGATTGCCAAGGAAGAGCCAACGGCGGCATTTTCTCACGCCGCGCCACGTCTGCAGTCGCAGATAGTGCAAGCGGAAGCTCCTGAAGCTGACATTGAGGCGCCAGGGGCATTACCGGAAAGTAATGTTCCTGAAGTGGAGACACCCGTCCTACCAAAAGTGACATCCAAAACAAGCGACAAGCAGCCCAAAAAAGTCGAAGTCTCACCAGTGCTGGATTCAGGCCCTGTGGTGAGTGTGCGTACCGGTCCGGCATCCACCAGTCAGGACAAAGCCGGTCATGCCAACATCTCATCAGAGTCTGTTTCTCCCGAAAGCGCTTCCACAAACATGCTTGTGTTTAATATCTGGAGCGTGTCCGAGCTGCGCTTAAGGAGTGCTTATACCACTTTTATGAACGACAGTGCGCTGTCGCCTTCCCAAATAGAGGCCAGAAAAAAGGACTATCTGAGTTTTGTCGTTCAGCGTTCCCGTAAATGTGGTGAGCTGGATAATAAGTTTGCCAGTAACATCAATACGGCGGAAAAGCTAAGCTTTAACAAAAGGGATGTAGACATTCTGGAATGTCACGCCACGGAAAATAATATTGAACTCGATAAGTTAAGTGCACATGGTTAATGCATTCACATGTTTTTCCTCTGTTAATCCATCCTGAATCCCAGATAACCCCTCGAATTTTCTCTTTCCCTCCAGCCCTGTCATCCATCGCGCAGCATCGGCGGGTGTGCCCGGTAAGTCGCTGCGAAAAATAACAGTCTGCAATTGAAGTATTTCTGCGCGTCATGGCGTGGTTTCAAGGTCCTCGATAAAAAATCAGAGTATTCCTACACGAGATTCAGCAATACTGGCATGGTGTCTGGTTTTGCGTCCCTGCATGATAAGGCCTCACACATTACAAAACCATTGCCAGCGTAAGCGGCAATATGTTGCGTTAGGAGACCATTGTTATGAGGACGATATTGCTGCTAATTCTAATATTGGCATTAATCGGTGCATTGCCCACTTGGCCATATAGTGCCGGCTGGGGTTATTATCCAAGTGGTGGTCTCGGTTTAATCGTATTAATATTGCTCATACTTGCGCTCACCGGCAGGCTGTAATGCTCAACTGTCCATTCACTCTCAATACAAAGGAACCCCAATCATGATGATGGCTAAACGTTTATTAAGCGCCTTTTTGGTAGCATCAATGTTATTTACCGGCACAATGCAGGCTGTCCAGGCGGCTATGATCAGTACTGAACAGGTCGCACAATCCACCATCTCGGCAAAAGGGGAGCAGGACAGGGCAAAAATTGTCAGTATGCTGTCTAGGGATGAGGTGCAGACCGAGTTAGTGAAGCGTGGCATCGATCCGGTAGAGGCTAAATCTCGCGTGGCTGCACTGACAGATGAAGAAGCTAGCAATCTCGCTTCACAAATGGATAAAGCGCCAGCTGGCGGTGGCATTATTGGCGCGATTGTGCTGGTATTCCTGGTATTGCTGTTGACTGATATCCTGGGCTTTACAAAAATCTTCCCCTTCACTCGCTCTGTGCGCTAATGCTATTTTTTGCCGACAATCTCTATCCGAGGTTGGTTGACAGGCGCATGATCAAAGCCAGCGTGTTACGTATTTGCATACTGGCTTTTTTCTGCCTGCTAACCGCATGCGCGGCCAATGGTGTGCGGGAGACGACACAGAATACACAGTTTCCACGCCATGCCGAGCTCACAAGTACCCCTTTCTTCCCGCAAGCAGAATACCAGTGTGGTCCAGCCGCGTTGGCGACTGCTTTAACCGCAGTTGATATACCAGTCACGCCTGATCAATTGACGCCAGAAGTGTATGTGCCAAGCAGGCAAGGTAGTCTACAGATTGAAATGCTCGCAGCCGCAAGACGCCATGGTGCCCTGGCAGTGCAAATCCCGCCGCAGCTGGAAGCGGTGATACAAGAGGTTTCGGCTGGCAACGTCGTCGTGGTCATGCAGAATCTGGGATTTTCATGGGTACCTTCGTGGCACTATGCGGTAGTGGTGGGTTACGACCTGGATAAAGAATTGGTCTGGCTGCGCTCAGGGACACTTGAACGCTTTGAAATGTCTTTGAACGCCTTCCAGCGAACCTGGGCGCGTAGCGGGCATTGGGCCTTCGTTGCATTGCCGCCTGGCAAGTTGCCAGCCAGTGCCAGCGCTGATGAAGTTGCAAAAGCCTTGGTTGCCTACGAAAAAAATGTATCCGCCACGATGGTAAAAACGGCTTACCAGGCAGCAGTGAATAAATGGCCTGACCACCAGGTATTGCTGATGGGCTTGGGCAATGCTGCCTATGCCACAAATGACTTGCCTTTGGCTGCTGTGACGTTTAGGCATATGACGGAATTGCATCCCGATTCAGCAGCGGCTTACAATAATCTAGCCACTGTATTGCTTGCTCAGCAACAGATTGCACAGGCGGAAGTGGTTGCCGAGAAAGGGCTGGTAATTGCGGGAAACGATGAAAAATTAAAATTGCAGATTACTCAGACACTGAGTGAAATCAGGCAGGCGAAGCATTAGGCGTTCCAGCCTACACATCAATGGGGGGGCGATGCTTCTCCAAGTAAGCATAAAAATCTTTGCGCTTGAGCGATTTTGAGTACAACCAGCCTTGTACATGATGGACACCGCGTGACTGCAGGATGTGCGCCTGCGTGGCTGTTTCTACCCCCTCAGCTACCATATCCAGTTTAAGTGTCTTGGCCATTTCAATAATGTGAAATGCGACGTGACTTGTCACAGCATCGGTGCCGACAGAGTCAACAAACGTCTTGTCAATTTTCAGGTAATCCAACTGAAACTTGGTCAGGTAGGACAAACTGGAGTAGCCTGTGCCAAAGTCATCAATCGCCACGCGTACACCGCAGTCGCGGATATTCCTGATCGTTGTCAGTGCTTCTTCGTCATCAAGAAAGCCACGTTCGGTAACTTCAATCAAAATCTGTTTGCCCTGGGCCCCCGTTGAGTTTTTCAGGTTTTTAATCAATTCTAATAACGCGCCTGACCGAATATCATGAGAAGAGATATTGATGCCCACATGAAAGTCCGGATGCATTGCAAATACATTACGCATGTCCTTCGCCACGATTTCAAACACGCGTTGAGTGATTTGGCAGATTACTCCAGCCGCTTCTGCTGCGGGAATAAAGGTCTCCGGGCTGATAAAGGTATCGTCCGGTGTTCGCCATCGAATCAAGGCCTCTGCCCCTACGCAGGCGTTCAGAGGCAGATGAATGATGGGTTGATATTCCAGGTAAAATTCATCGTTGGCCAATGCCCGCAAAATGGCTGATCTGGTGGAGTATCTGGTTTTTTGCATGTAAATAAATAACCCGGCCAACGCTAACCCTATGACCATACCCAGCGGAATCAGAATTTCGAGAAAGGTCACAATATCGTCATTGATATCCTTGAGCGGCAGAGCTGCGACAACGGCAGTGAAGTTCCGTTTGTTAGGCGCAATGTAAACCAACATTTGGCGCTCTTTATCAATAAAAGTAAGTGCTTGCTTACCTTGGTATCTCTTCAGCCATTGCGGATCTATCTCGCCTTTTGACGTGTATATCCTGTGGGATGAAATGCCAAATACACCTACGGATATTTCCGAGTCGCTCAATGCTTCAATGGCGTGAGAGGGCACAAGCATGACCGCCCATCCTGACCTTTCCAGCATGATTAAATGATGGTCTTGCCAGTCGGTAATCTTGAGATTGGTCCATACTCTGGTTCCATCGGGTTCTACGCGGAAGGGTGACCCCAGCTCCAGTCCGTCAAACACCTCGGAGATGGAGGAGCATATAATGCGATTGCCTTGAATATGGGCCACGGCCTGCAGGAAAAAGCCTGTGACATTAAACTCCTGCATTTTCTTGATGTGTTCAGGTAAACAAGCCTTCTCTTCTGGCACCGATGAAAAGTAGTCCACAATATGTGAGAACTGGTCTCGAGCAGCACTCATGCGTATCAAGACACCATTTGTCATCTCGCGCAGGCGTTTGGTTTCTTTTGAAATGGCCTGGTTATGCGCAATCATGAGGGCCAGGTAAATGGAGACCAATACGGCCACCACAATGGTGATGACAGTCAGGCCGACAAGTATTTTCTTGCTTCGCCAACCCGGCTTTAAAACATAATCCATGGGATCCATCCTTCCAGAAGAGAGTCTATCGCGTGATTCCAAACACAGAGCAGCCAGGACAAGGACCTCAGTCACTGGCCGACGGTGATCATGGAATGCGCTTAGGCAGTCTGGAAATGAGCGAGTAGGAACAAACTGCAAAAGTAGCCAGCATCATTTTTCTTAGGGATTATCCGAATATTGATCTAGGTGTGGTGATTTAATGTTAATTTTTTTTATTTTAATGGGCACAGCATAACAGTTACTGTGAAGGAATTCACTTATCGTATTGAATAATACTGAGCTGACCATCTGCTTCTAGTTGCAGTTGTTTCACTTGTGAAAGATGCTCAATGCCTTCCTCACGTAGTTTGGCCTCAATCTCGTCGCGGCTAATAAACTCTTTTCTCATGGCGCGTGTTTGCAGTACGCCTTTGCGTACGAGGATGAGCGGAGGAGGTTCTACCAGTTTCTTGATCCATCTGTAATGGTAGCCAAGCCAATCAATTAATACATTCCAGAATACCAATACCGAAATTAAAACCAGGCCATCGGCAATTGATTTTGCCTCGCCAGTCATGGCGTTCTGTGAAGCATCAGCCACAATTACGACAAATAAAAAATCCCCCACACCCACATTGCCCATATCGCGTCTGAGAATCAATCTGAAAATAAGAAAAAGAAACCAAAAAACAACAGAGCCGCGCAAGATAATTTCGACCAGGGGGACGGATAAATGAAATGTGGAACTATCCATGGATCAACCTTTTATCACTCAGATAAACGCATGCTATAAAACCGTGGCCCGAGGACTTATCAGATAAAGCGGAATTCTCTGTAGGAAAGGGCTGATTTAAAAAGTGTGTCCGCTGATTCCTACAATCATTTCAGCTGAATGTGCATGGCGTATGGCTTTATCTCCCGGCATGATAAACCTTCAAATAATCATTAGGAGACGGTGATGCTGAGTACAGTACTTTGGGTAGTTCTGATCCTTGCTTTAATCGGTGCCTTGCCAACTTGGCCTTACAGCACCAATTGGGGATATTATCCCAGTGGCGGGCTGGGGCTGATCCTCATTATTTTGCTGGTGCTGGCATTGACGGGAAAATAAACTCATGGTGACTAAAGAAACTGAAAGCGGGATGGATCAGGCGCTGCCTAATCAGGAGACCGCCGCTGATACCATCCGCTCCCCTGAGCAGAATGCGCGCTTGATCGCGGTTATTTTCGTGCATCACTTCGGGCTGTTTGCAGGGGAAACCCTTACAGCGGTAAAGCTCAGTGGCGCTTGGTACGAAAAACACAAAGGACAAACCGATCTTGTCGAAGGGCTGGAATATGCCAAGGCAAAGCGATGGATTTACTCAGTAGATGAAGCCTTCACATTGACTGAGGCTGGGTATGAGGTCGGTCATGAAGCAGAGTAACTAAGTGGCGCAATAATCATCCCGCTCTTGGGCAAAGTGGGGATGCGCGCCAGCGAGACACTTAAATCTTGTTTGGGCACGATATAGCGCAAGTTTTCTACCAGGAGTTTAAGCGCCACTTTCATTAAACGGTTGGTAATCCATTCGCCTGGACAGCGGTGGTGCTGGGCATAGGTTGCGCCGCCACTGGCAATGAAAGTGTATTCGTCTTGCGGCCAATTTTTAAAGCGTTCCGGGTTGAACATATTCGGCTGCTCCCACTCTCGGCCGTCATGATTGGTTCCGTAAATGTCCAGCAGGGTCAAGGTGCCTTTTTTGAAGCGCCATCCTTTCCAGTTGAAATCCTGGCGAGCATACGCCGCAAGAAACGGAAAAAAAGGATAAAACCGGCGCACCTCCAGAATAAACCAGTCAAGGTATTCTGAATTTGGGTTGAGTAATTTTTCCCGCACGTGTGGATACTGGTGGATAGCAAGCGCACTGAATGCCACGAGTTGCGCGATGGCCACGGTGGGACGCAACACATTAATCAACTCGACAGCGGCGGTGTGGGAGGGGAGCAAGTCACCGTGTTCGTCTCTATGCCAGGCAAAGGCTTGCAAAATGCTCGTTGCTGCTTCCTGTTTGCTTGACCTGATTTTTTCAATCTCGGCCATGAGCCATTTTTCGCTTGAACTTCTTGCCATGCGGCCACGCCAGTGATGCCATCCAATACGCGCCCCACTATCAATCATTAGTCCAAACTCTTTTGCGCGTCGGCTACACTCACTGGGTGGCAATGGCACTCCCGCCCAAGCACATACAGATCGGCATAAGGTGTTTTGCGCATGGTCAAATAACACCATCTCCTCGTGAATGGGCCATAGAGCCAATGTTGAATGCCAGTGCATGCGATGAAGCTCTGCCAGCGCGTTGATGCGCTCATGATTCATCAAATGGCTGATAAACAGGTGCTTTCTGTGTCTATGGGCAGCACCATCCAGGCTTTGCACCCCGTCTACCCCGACCAAAGTCTTTTGAGCGCGCGTGGGCATGGCACCATGACGAAGAAATTTATCAGGATCGTAGAAAATCCGGGCGGCTTCTGCACCTCGCATGCAAATCACGCTTCTGAATAATAACCGTGTTTCAAATACGTCAGTATCCAGCGCACGACATGTGTCCGAAATAAACCGGTAGCCCTTGCGTATCAGCGATAAGGTACTGTCAAAGGCGGTATCTTGAGGTAAAGCCGCCAACGCTATTGATCTCCTATGATTTCCGGCTGGATATCGGGTTCTGCCGGTTCCGTGGGTTGATAAGGGGTGTCCGGATCTGGCTTGATGGGCTTGTGGCTCTCATCGGGAAACACCGGATGGGTATTTTCATCTCCCAGGCTCTCAGTGGCCAAGTTCGCAATATGCATTTTTTAATCTCCTTAAAATGGATTGTTAACAATACGTTGACTGCGACAGTGTTTTTATAGGTGCTTCCCTGATATGCCTGTCAGAATTCCTTGGGCGGTGCTGAAAGCCTCGTATTTCCTACGCAACTTTCATCCCATACCTGACAATCAAGGATGGCGTGCTCAGGCTAGACTTAAAAGTCCAGATGAGAGAAAGGAGAGCAGTATGAATATCAGCCAAGTAATGACTCCGGATGTCAAAGTGGTTTCCCCCCACTGATAGTTTGCAGAGTGCGGCGCTGCTGATGCGGGAAAATGATTTTGGTTTGTTACCAGTCGAAAAAGAAGACAGGTTAATCGGTATGCTGACTGACCGTGACATTACCATTCGCGCGGTTGCTGAAGGTTTGTCTCCTATGGAAACCGAGGTACAACAGGTGATGACCTCGGAAGTGGAATATATTTTTGATGACTATCCGGTTGAGGAAGCTGCCCGTTATATGAGTGAGTTGCAAGTCCGTCGATTGCCGGTGGTTGATCGTGATCACCGGCTGGTCGGGATTGTGTCACTTGGCGACCTCGCTTTAAGTGAACAACAGAGTGCTGGCGCAGCCTTGAATTCGATTTCCCAACCAGGTGAATCGGGTCTTATTTAACATTCATCTTGTCTTAATATTCATCTTTCCGCGTGCAATGAGCCTGTAAAAGGTTCATTGCATCCTGTCCGATCTTTCCTACAGAAAATTCAGTCTTCATAGACTCGAAATTGTTTGTTGACGAATGCATGATGGCGCTTATCTAACTTGCAAAGTTCTTAGCGTTGCAAATTCTATAGTGATTACTTTTGAGCGGGAGAAAGATATGTTCAGTATGCTACTCCTTGTGCTGTTTGTTCTCATGGTCGCACACGCCTGCCGGGTGAGTCTGGCCTCCGTTCATTGGAGCATTGATCCTGCCCGGGCAATGGGTGTATTGTTGGCGATATTATTGGTTCTGGCGTTTACGATAGGGTTTATTGATTTGTAACCATTGATAGCCGTACCAGAACTGGAATTTACGAGAAATAATTTTTCGCGGCAATCATTTTCGAAATAGATAGTTATCACATGGCTGTTTATTGTAAAGATAACAGTTTTCTTGAGGTAAAATCCCAAGCAGATTCGTTCATGAACTCTCTTTTACCTTAAACGTATTGTGCCTCAAAAGTTAAGTCAGAGACTCAAAAGCCAGATCATTGCTGTGTTGGCAGCAATGTTAGCTTTTTTATTCTGGCATTCACTGTTCGATTACCAGCGCCAGAAAGCTGAAAATGAAGCGTATATTGAAGCTGCCACATATGGCAGCCTGCTGCGCGCAGAACTCGATCGCGAGTTAAATTCGCTATTGTTTATTTCCAATGGTCTTTCCAGCTTTATTAAAGTTTACCGTCATGAGCTGCAGCAGGAAAAAATGCAGGCCATATTGGCCGACCTCTGGTCGAATGCCCGTCATGTCAGAAATCTTGCTGTGGCTGTTAACTATAAAGTCACCTATGTTTACCCTGAAAAAGGCAATGAGAAAATCCTGGGCATCGATTATCGTGATGTACCTTCCCAGTGGCCCAAGATTAAATTGGCGATTGATTCCCGGCAAGGCGTATTGGATGGTCCCCTCGAACTGATTCAGGGCGGGAATGGCATGATATTCCGGTTCCCGATTTTTGTGGATGATCACTATTGGGGCATTATGTCGACAGTGATTGATACCGGCAGCTTTATGCAGGCTGCGTTTAAGGGCGATCATAACCCGCAGTTTGCCTTTGCTATCAGGACGCAAGATCACAACCAGGTATTTTATGGAGATGCTGCGCTATTCAAGCAAAAGAACATTTTCATCATGCATAGCAGCGTACCGAACGGTAAATGGGAGTGGGCGATTGAAAACAAAAGTATGCAATCTTTACCGAGTCACAAACTGGGGATAGTCTTAAGTGCATTATTAAGCTTGTTTATAGGTAGTCTGGCATATTTCTTTGCCCAGGAACGTTATTATTTATCAGAAGGTGCCTTGATGGACAGCCTGACAGGCCTGGCGAATCGCAGATTACTAGAGAGCCGTCTGAGTTATGCGCATTCGGAAGCCAAGCGTGACCGCAAAAGGTTTGGCTTGATGGCGCTGGATATCGACCATTTCAAAGCAATCAATGACCAGTACGGCCATGATGTCGGCGATGAAGTGATCAAAGCTGTGGCAGCCAAGCTGAAATCAAATATTCGCGATCTGGATACGGTCAGCCGCCTGGGGGGCGACGAATTTGTCATTGTGGTAAAAGATCAGCAGTCGGAACACGCATTGATACAGATTGCCTTGAAGCTGCTGGACATTTTTAATACGCCTCTGCTGATCAATGACAGGGAAATCCTTGTGCATATCAGTATAGGGCTGACCTTGTTTGACCCGGACACTGAGGTCACTTTAAAGCAGCTGCTAAAGCAGGCCGATATGGCGCTTTACCAGGCAAAACATAGAGGCCGAAATACCTATATGCTCTGGAAATAGGCTCTTTAAAAATGGCAGACATGTTTGCTATTGGTAAGGTTTTCGCATCCGCTTTTCACGGGCCACGGAGGCATGCAAAGAATCCTTTAGTGAATGTGCTAACATAATATTTTATTGATATAAATCTATTAATGAAGTGTTTTTATCCCTTACTCGGATGGCTCGCGAGTCTGGCAGCGCATCCTTCCGTGCACGCTTCAGAAAGGCTCCCCGAACCGGTATTCATCGAGCCGGATGCAGCCCATAGCGATCATTCCCTGAGAATTCCAGAGCCCATGGTCTATGATTTGGTGCGTCCCCTGGGAGTCAAGCAGGGTGAACTTGAAATCAATGCATTAGGCGACTACAACCCATTTACGGGTGATATCAACTGGGCCCCTGAACTGGAATATGGCCTAGCGGATGACCTGGCGATCGAAGTCGAATTACCTTTCCAGAATGCAAACCATGAACGCTATAAATTGGCCGTGCAGCAAACCTTGGGCATGGATCCCAGCCAGGGGATGGCACATGGTTGGCAGGCGTTTGTGGATGTGAACAAACATACGCGTGCGCTTTCGGCGGATGCCACTTACATTTATGGCCTGAAGTTAGCAGAACATTGGTCAAGCTTGAGTATGCTGGGGCTGCGTATCCACAATATCAATCGTAGCGCTCAAGTCGATTATCTGCTGAATAATACGGTTTTTTATGACGTGTCCCCCCGGTTGACCCTGGGCATGGAGCTCAACCAGGAAGTCAGCCATCGAGGCAGTTGGCGCTATCGGCTGACCCCGCAGGTGCATTATGATGTCAGCCAATATTACACCTTGCAGCTGGGCACTGCATGGTCTACGCTGGATCGGGCCGATAAAACAGAACGGCTATGGAGTTTCCGTCTTATCCGTGTGTTTTAATGAATGGCATCCCTGATCGGATATCCGGCAATCACACCGTCTCGATCAAGTGCCAGAATCCGCGGTTAGTATGTAAGCTATGCACTATTAATTAGTCAATGAATGGGGGAATGATGAGTCGTTTATTTGGAGAAACGCACCGCAAGGTGCAGGATGAACAAGGCACAAGAAAGCTGGCAGACCGCATTGAGGAAATTGCCTGTAAAACCGAGATTGATGAGGATGCCAAAGGCTTTATTGAGTCCCTGGACATGTTTTTCCTGTCTACCGTTGACCACAATGGCAGGCCTACAGTTTCCTATAAAGGTGGCTTTCCCGGCTTTGTGCGAGTGATTGATGACAAGACGCTGACTTTTCCCATTTATAACGGCAATGGCATGCAGCTTTCCGTGGGCAATATGGTTGGCAATGCGGAGATCGGTATGTTGTTTATTTCATTCGAGCGCCCGCATCGTATACGATTGCAAGGCGTCAGCCAGGTTTCCAGGGAGCCGGCTCTGTTGGCTCTTTACCAGGAAGCCGAGTTCGTGGTGAAGGTCACACTGTCCGAATTGTGGCAAAACTGCCCGCGCTACATTCATCGCTATACCCGAGAGAGCAATTCACGCTATGTGCCAACTGCCCAATGCCAGACGCCGTTGGCTGAATGGAAGCGCCTGGAGTTTGTGCAAGATGTGATTTCCGAGGCGGACGCGAAAAAGGCGCAAGAGGCCGGTTTTATCCAAGTGGAAGACTGGATTGCGAAAATCAAGGCCGGGGCTCCGGACGTTTAGCCATCAACACAGCTGTTTTATGAAGGCGCAAGGTGATCCTGGCGCTTTTTTATTGTTTGCCTGATGATGGGAGTCCGTATTTTTAACGTAAATGACGGCTGGTGTTAAAGGTGCAAGGGACAATTTCCGTAAATGTTTGTATGATGCAGCTCATAATGGCGCGGTTAGCCTTTTTCGACCAATCGCAGGACCACATCTAATTAACCATGAATAAGTGTGTTGCCAGGTTCTTACGTGCTTTCGTTGACGGCAAAATGTCACGACTCTGCCGTCTCTGCAGCCTGGTGATGCTATGTCTGAGCATCGCGGCAAATGTGAGAGCTACAGAATCCATCACGGTGATCAGCGACGATAACTATCCCCCGTATTTATTCAAAGATACTAACGGTAATACCGTGGGTATTGTGGCTGACACCTGGAAATTGTGGGAACAAAAGACAGGGGTCAAGGTGACCTTGCTGGCGATTGTCTGGGAGCAGGCGCTCCAGCAACTGCTGAGTGGGCATGCCGATGTCATTGAAATGATTTATCAGGATCCCGAGCGTGAAAAACGATTCAGTTTCAGTGCGCCCTATGCCACCTTGCCTGTCGGGATCTATGCCCATGAAAGCATAGGCGGTCTTGCTACTTCCAACCACTTAAGTGGCTTTACTGTGGGTGTGCAAAAGGGCGATGGCTGTATTTTTCACCTCAAGCAAGCAGGGGTTCAATCATTCAGGCTGTATAACAACTACGAAGAAATGATCACGGCCACCCTCAAAGGTGAGATCAAAATCCTGTGTATGGATGATTATCCGGCCACTTATTATCTCTATCGCGCCCACGCAGACCAAACAATATTGCGAGCCTTTACCCTTTACCAGGGTGAATTTCACCGGGCAGTGAAAAAAGGGAATGAGCAAACACTTAGTTTGATTGCAAAAGGCATGGCGGCGATCACGCCTGCCGAAATGGCGGCGATTGAGGCAAAATGGAAGGGCCGACCTTTGCAGAAACATCTCTATTCTGGCCAAGCTTTGTGGGCGTTGGCTGCGGCGTTGACTGTTGCCGTGAGTTTGGTCTTGCTGGTGTTCATGCTGCGCCTTGCTGTGAAAAGAAAAACCGCTGAAATAGAAAGTAAACGTGAGGAGCTTGAGCTTGAACGTTTGCGGTTGACCGACATTATTGATGCTACACGGGCCGGGACCTGGGAATGGGATATACAAACAGGTGTATGCCAGGTGAATCATCGCTGGACAGAAATGCTGGGTTATACGCTTGAAGCGCTGGCCCCGCTCAATGCAGACAAGGTCAAATCATTAACGCATCCTGATGACTGGCAAACTGCGCTTGCGGTAGTTGAGCGTCATCTCAAGGGGGAAATTGATTTTTATGAGTGTGATATCCGTATGCGTCATCACGACGGACACTGGGTGTGGGTGGCTGATCGGGGACGGCTGATTTCACGTACCAGCAGTGGTGAGCCATGGATCATGCGTGGTACCCATATTGATATCACTGACAAGAAAGAGGCGGATGCAGTGATTTGGCAACAGGCTAATTACGACAGCCTGACGCAATTGCCCAACCGGCATTATTTCAATAGTCACTTGCATGAGGCAATTACCACGGCCGCCGAGCATCAGCAAAAACTCGGGCTGTTATTGCTGGATCTGGATCGTTTTAAAGAGGTCAATGATACGCTGGGTCACCGTAGTGGCGACGAATTGCTCATGGAAATCGGTCATCGCATCCGGCAGTGCTTGTCTGATCAAATGCTGGTAGCCCGCTTGGGAGGCGATGAGTTTGCCATTATTTTGCCAGAACCAGCCTGTGCGGATGTACAAGCCTTTGGCCAGCAGTTGCTGCAGGAAATCTCCAAAGCGATGATTCTGGGAGGCGAACGGGTCTATGTCACAGTCAGTATCGGCATCAGCCAATATCCTGAAGATGCGGTCAACGCTGAAGAAATGATACAGCATGCAGACCAAGCCATGTATGAGGCGAAAAATCGTGGCCGTAACAACCTGCGTTTTTTCTCGCTGGCGATTAAAGAGGCCCTGTCGCAACGTGTCAGTTTGGCGCGTGATTTGCGCGTGGCGCTTGAAAATGGCGAATTGCGCGATTATTACCAACCCATCGTTGACCTTGCCACAGGCAAAATTGCGAAAGCAGAAGCGTTGATGCGCTGGCAACATCCGCAACGCGGCTTGATCAGTCCAAGTTTGTTTATTCCGGTGGCCGAAGAAACCGGCGATATTGTTGCCATGGGTGACTGGATTCTAAATCAGGCAGCACAACATGCGATGCAATGGCAGTCACTGGTGAGTGATGATGCCTTTGCCATCAGTGTCAATAAATCACCGGTCCAGTTTGTAGAACAGATGGATACAAAAAATGACTGGGTGCAAGCCTTGCGCAGCATGGGGGTGGAAGGTAAGCGGATTGTGGTGGAAATTACTGAAGGGTTGCTCCTTAATCCGGACCCTATCGTTGAGCAGCGTTTGTTGCAGTTCAGAGACATGGGCATCCAGGTAGCCATTGATGATTTTGGCACCGGATATTCCTCGCTTTCTTACCTCAGCAAATTCGATATTGATTACCTGAAGATTGACCAGTCCTTCACGCGAAATCTGAATGCCGGTAACGAAAGTTATGTATTGTGCGAGGCAATTATCGTGATGGCGCACAAACTGGGCCTCAAAGTCATTGCTGAAGGGGTGGAGACCGCCCTGCAACGAGACTTGCTAATAGACATTCATTGCGATTACGCGCAAGGTTTTTTCTATTCCCCACCTGTCCCGGCCGAGGCTTTTGAACAAATGCTTGTACAGCAGTCTCGTGAGATTGCCTCAGCCAGGTAGGCAGTTTTGTGAAACGGAAGCATCACCAAATAAAAAGACTCAAGTGCTACTTGAGTCTTTTTTATGGCAACAAGCAATTAAAATGATTGCCTTAGGCTGATGGTTAAAACTTCATACGTAAGCCGGCACCGTAGCTGGTCACATTCGTATAGTTCGTCGCGCTTGGATATTTATCGCCCGAAAAGTGGTTGGTGGTATAGGCGAGGTAAGTATCGAAACGCTTATTGATTTTATAGTCCACCATCGCCGTCCAGGTATCAATTTTACCCTGCGAGTTGGTTGAAACAGTGGGGCCTTCAATCGCATCTGCCTTGGTCAGGTAGTAACCAATGGATGTTGTCAGTCCGGCCAGGGCAGGCACGCGTTGCGCAAAGTCAAAGTTGGCTCCCAGGTAATACACATAGTTATCTTGCTTGAAACCCGGTTTTAATGCCGAAGTGGCCACACCGCCAAACACGGTTTGATCATAGATGTTGTGATAACTGATAGAAGGCGATGATGACGGTTGTAATTGATACCACTCCATCCCGCCAATTAATTTCAGGTCTTTCGTTGGCATCCATCGGCCTGTGAGCAGCACGGCTTGGGTGTTATACAGCGAGACTGCGATTGTGTCATTCGCTAACGGGTTGCCAGGCGCAGCAGAGTTTGATTTCACGGAGTCAAAGAATCTGTCATAGGCCAATTGAATGCCGAACGCACTGCTTTCATAGCCCAATTGCGTGGTATAGCCATTACCGTGAGCAGTGCCGGCGGAGTTACCGAACTGGTTGATGACGGCATAATTGATTTTGTCATGATCCTCAGTTTCGTACACATTGGCATACTTCAGTGAGTTTTTCATACGGGAGTTTTCTGACACGCCACCGCCGCCGCCAACAGTACCACTCTCACCCAGCGGTGAAAAACTATCGGCTTTGCCGTTAGGATCATAGGTCACAGTGATTTCAAAGAACGGGTTGTATTGGGTGCCATAGGTCAACTTCCCTAATGAGCCACCATCAACACCCGCCCAGGCTTGCCGGGTAAACAACTCGCCGTTCATGGAGGAGTTGGCGCTGACGCTCGAGTTGGCATTGGTGCCAGAGTTGTCCGCCAGTGTTTGTGCGGCATCATGTAACTTCATGTCCAGCGTGTTAAAACCAGCTTCAAACTGGTAGATGAATTTAAAATCATGGTTCCATGCCTGCAGTTTGGCCACTTCACCTTTAAATCCCAGCCGTGATCCTTGCCAGCCACCGTTTACCCAGTTTGTACGGGATGTGACCCTGCTGGTTTTTTTTGCGCCTGCGTAAGGATAAAAGTTATTGGCTAACTCGTAGTTCTCGGGCAGAGAGTGATTAATATGGGACAGGCCAATATCCACCAGGCCGTAAACCTGGAAATAAGAAGGGTGATCGCCCAGATCGAAATTAATACGGAATGGATTATCATCATTCATAAAACGGGAGACAAGAGAAGGTGATTCTTGTGTGGTGGTAATGGATGTATCTGTCGTGGTTTGTGTTTGGGCTGCAAATGCTTGGTTGATGATTAACGGCAGAAGTGCCAGTTTGAAAAAATGCTTGATGTTCATCCTCTATCCTTGAAAACGGTTTTGCTGGTGATTTCAAAACAGGGATTTTCGAGTTTGTGTGTGAATGTTGGATGACAGGCGGCTTACATGAAACTTACGGATAAAAAAATGTGTATATCAATCATAAAACAAACAGCCAGGCAGTTTTTAAAACGTTTGGCTGTTTGTAGTTTTTTTCAGATGTGATGAGACTTAGAATTGGTGCGTGAATTGCAGGCTGAGGATATCTGCACTGCCATCATATTTGCCGTCAATCAGCCCTTTGCTGGGGGCAGGGGTGCGCTGATCATCGTAAATGCTGGCCTCTTTGATAAAAAGATGTGCATAACCAGCGTCTAATCTAGTCTGCGGACTATATTGCCAGCTGGCACCAAATGAGAGCCAGAGTCGGTCGTTGCCAGGGATACGTGACGTTCTGCGATCATTATCAATCGCCTCTTGGTCATAGGCGACGCCAGTACGCAATTTAATGCTGTCTGAATATCGATAGTTCAATCCTACAGAGTAACGCAGCGTGTTATTCCAATGCTCCTGTGTTGATCCGATAAGGGTATTTGAACCATTGTCCCGTAAAATGCTGAGTGTCTGGAATTGGCTCCAGCGTGTCCAGGTGATATCTGCCAGTAAATCCCAGTGATCGTCCAGCCGACTGAAACTGCTCAGGGAAAGTGTTTCCGGCAGGGTAAGATCAGCTGTGATATCAGTATTTAAAGTGCTGCCAGGGACACCATTCAATGCAGTAAAAGGTGAACGCGCATCCCCTTTCAAGTGTTGCTCTACTTTGGACCGGTAGGCCAGGCCCAGTCTGGTATCGGGAGTGATTTGGTAAATCGCCCCCAGGTTGTAGCCAAATCCCCAATCTTTGCCTTTGTTATTAATGGTGGAAGCTGTTGCGCCCAAATTGACTGCGCTGGTTAACTCGGCTTGTGCCCACATGGCCGAGATACCAAAGCCAAACGACCATTGCTCGCTAAGTCTCCAGGCCAGAGAAGGGTTGAGGTTGACGGTTTTAAGTTCGGATTTAAGCGCCTGAAAGCGGCCCAGCCAGTTTTTGTCATACTCGGTTTTCAACCCAAAAGGGGTTCCTATGCCAATCCCGACTTTGAGTTGGTCATTAATATCTTGTTTGTAATAAAAGTTAGGGATGGCCGCTAAACTGCCGAAATCTCCGCCTTCATTCCCTAATGGTTGTACACCAGCGGGCTGGCTGTTCCTGTTATCAAAATCACCAGTTGTTCTAATCAAATGCAGGGCACCTACTATTTGGCTGCCTTCCAGATAAGTCATGCCCGCCGGGTTAAAGAAAATCGTGCTGGCATCTTCTGCAGCCGCTGCGGCACCTGCATACGCATTGCCCAGACCGCTTGCATTTTGCTCAGACAGCGCAAAGCCTGCGGCATGACTATTTAATTGGTAAATAGAAAGTGACAGGCTTAGCCAAAGGTAGGATGATTTAAATCGCAACATGTATTCCCCCAGACATATTTTTTGTTACTTGCTTATTTTAGAAACGCGTTTATTTAAGAATCTGTAGAGCCGGCCAATTTACGAAACATGGCCGGAATACTCTCGGGAAACTCGGCCATAAATGTGGTGGTTTGGCTGGCAGACAGGGCGGCACTGAATAAATAACCTTGCACATGATGGCACAGCTTGTATTGCAAGTATTCAAACTGGATGGCGCTTTCCACGCCTTCGGCAACCACTTTGAGGTTCAGACTAACCGCGAGCGCCACCAGGGCATCGACAATCGCGATATCCACCTTGTCTTGGGGGATGCCTGCGGTAAATTGCTTGTCAATTTTAAGGATATCCACCGGCAATTGTTTCAGGTAGTTCATCGACGAATGGCCGATGCCAAAGTCATCGATGGCAATGCCTATCCCAAGTTGTTTCAGGGAGTAAAGAATTTGCTTGGCCGATTCAATATTGCGCATGACCATGGATTCCGTGATCTCGAGGTTTAATGTGCGAGGCGCAATATGGTAGAAGTCCAGTGCATGACGTATGGTATTGGATAGACTGTCGTCGTCAAGCTGTCGTGAGGAGATATTCACATTCATGAACAGGTCGCGGTCAAACATCTCCTGCCACATCGCCAGTTGCTTGAGCGACTGGTGAATCACCCAGGCACCGATGCTGATAATGAGTCCTGAGCCTTCAGCCAGGCTGATGAACTGGTCCGGTGCCAGCACTCCTTTGCTTGGATGACGCCATCTCAACAGGGCTTCAAAGCCGATAGTTTTCAATTGCTGGGTATGAATAATCGGTTGGTAATACAGCTCCAGCTCCTGGTTCTGCAACGCAAAATGCAATTCCTCGCGCAAGGTGCGTAATTCAGAGGTGCTAGCTTCATCTTCGTCACTGTAAAAACGAAATGTATTGCGACCAGCATCCTTGGCCTGGTAAAGCGCGACATCCGCGTTTTTCATGACCTCTGTTTTTGAGTCAAAGCCCGGTCTGAGTAGTGCAATGCCAATGCTGACCCCGATATGGATTTCATGGTCATCGACAATAAACTGGGCAGAAATGGTTTGGATAATGCGTTTGCAGACCTGTTCTATGGTCGTGCGTCCGGAGGCATCCAGCAAAATGGCGAACTCGTCGCCGCCCAGGCGAAAAATGGCATCCTTTTGTGACAGGTTGCCGCGCAGGCGATGGGCCACTTGTTGCAGCAATTTATCCCCGGTCCCGTGGCCAAAAGCATCGTTAACAATTTTGAAGCGGTCCAGATCAAGTAATAGCAGGTAGACATGTTTGCGGTCATCCGGCGTGGCAGTGATTTTGCGGGTAATTGCTTCTTCAAACGCGTGACGGTTAAGTAACTGCGTGTTTTTATCGTAATGCGCTAAAAACTGCAGTTTTTCTTCAATGATCTTGCGGTGTTCCAGTTCTTTTTGCAGTTGTGAGTCCCGCTGGCGAATACTTTCCAGCATGTTGTTAATGTCATGGCCCAGCATGCCTATCTCATCTGCGCTGGTGATTTTGACGCGCTGATCGTAATGATGATTGCGCGTGATATTGCTGACAAAAGTTTGCAAGGCATGGATGGGATCAACAATATTACGGTTTAGTCGCCACATGATCAGGCAGCCCGTCAATGCTGCCGCCAGGACAGCAATGGCGTTTGACCAGGCAAAGCCGATCAGCACATCCACAATCTGTTCCTGTTTGATAGTCGCTTGCAAGCTACCAACGTTTTTTTCGTTGACGATGATCGGCGTCGATACTTCCAGGTCGCCAAAAAAGGGATATAGCCATTGCCAGACGGCCGCAGTTCTTGGATGTTCTGGATGCAGGCTTTGTAGTGGCTGCTGTTGCTGGTTAAGAATGACAATGCTGCGGATATTCTGGTTGTCGGTGAGCGGTTCCAGCGTTTTGACTGCGGAACTCACTTCTCCAAACATGACTGCCGGACCAATCGAGTTGGCCACCACATTCATTTGTACCAGAATGTCTCGAATCAGGTGCGTGCGCAAGCTATGGTAGTGACTGCCAAATGCAAACACAATAAATACCAGCAACATACTCAATGTCATCACCAGCTCGGTGAGCAGTAGCTTGTGTGCGATTTTGAGATGAGGTAGCAGTCTAATCATAAGAACATTAATTGATGATATTAGTCGCCAGTTTGATCAGCCGTGTGTCAAAGACGAGGCCTGCCACTTTTGCTGAGGTGAGGTGCAGTGCGAACTGAAAGTGTTTGTCCTGCTCACTGATTTCGACATGGCTGTATTCGGAAAATTGATTACTTCGATGGACCACGGTTAGTACAGAATCTTTTTGAATGATCTGTTGCAATTCTAGCGTTTTTTGTACGACATAGTCTTGAATAAATAACAGATTGCAACGTTTAACATCCGCAAGGGATTTTACTGTGACCAGAAAAATTTGCAGGTTTTGAAGCTTTTGTGATTCCAGTGTGGTGGCTTTTAGATGAGCAATGTCTTCTTCAAAGGCGCAAATGACGTATGTATCCTGTTGCGGTCGGTTCGGTGACTGGCTCAGCAGCGCTAAATTGAAGATCAATTCACTCTTGGTTGCGCGCAAGTCTTCCGTTTGCGCTTGAGCCATATGAATGGCGCCCATGCTGAGCAGAAATAATAATACACATGTCCGGCGAACTGAGCTCATATTGATCGGACTCCATTAAGGTTGTTAATCGCGCGAATGGGGGAACTGCGGTTATGATGCCTGGGCCGCACTATACCCATAAAGCATCATACCTTGCGCCATGGAATCCACAATCCGCAAAACTGATAATTTCTGTATCGGTTTGATAAGGCGGTTTGCCTTCAGGTTAATCGGGGGAATGATTGGTATATTCACCAAGTGGTCTAGTACTGGTTTCTTGCGCTTACCAGATGTGCTGCCGGTTTTAAATCAAACGCGACGCAAATGCGTTCCTCATCCGCATTAAAAGGGATGGTCCTGTGAAACAGAGACGAGGGAAAAAGTACGATATCCCCTATATTGGGTTTGATAAAGCGCGTGGGAAAGTTGTTATGCAACTGAGGATAATGATCGCCATGGGTGCCATATTCAAAGGCGCCTTCTTGTGGATCCAATGTTTTTGGCATCGCCAGGTAAACAGCGCCACTGATCCAGCCGATTTCATGAATATGTGCATCCAAGTGCCCCCCTTTTTGCATTTTTACATACCATGAGCTGGTAAATTCCAGTGTGTCCGGAAAATGAGTGATCAGGGCGCACTCTGCATGTTGGAATTGGTCACGATATTGACGGAATTCCCGCTTGACCAATTCGCCCAATGTTCTGAAGGCTTCTTCGGGGCGTTTAAACAAATTGCCAGCGGACTGTTTGCCATTGGTTAAGCGTGCTTGCTTACGTTCTGCGATGTCCGCTTGCGCAATGCTTTCCAGGAGTGCTGCTAATAGCGGGCTGTCAGGCGCTAGTTCTGGCAAGCTGCGGTGATAAACAAACGAGAGCCCATCCGGACAAAACTGGTAGGGGTCTGGTTCGCCATGGTTAAGGCTGTAGTGGGTGGATAATGTTGCAACAAATGGTGCGGTATGCGGGGCTTGCTTGATAATGTCGTCGCGTAGTTGCTTGAAGGCGGCGAATTTTTCGGCCCGGTATAAGCAATAAAGCACGCGGGCTTGCCAGTCATCCAGCTGAGAAGCCTGAAAATGTGGGATCGCTTCTTCAAAGCGCTTGGCCAGGTATAAAAACTCGCCCATGTTGTAATTGGCCCCGGGATGTTGTGGGTTGCGTTGCAGGGCCTCTTGATAGTATTGCACCGCCTTGGACATATCGCCTTGGTCGCGCCAGGTTTCACCTAAGTTGTTATAGGCATCGGTATAATTGGGGAACAGCATAATCGCACGCTCGTAGCTCTGCACAGCTGCCGACAGCTGTCCTTTGTCACGCAATACTGTCCCCAGGTTGAAGTGACCTCGCGCGTCTTGCGGCTGGATGCGCAATCCCTGTTGGTAACTTGCCATGGCCTCATCCAGGCGCCCTTGCTTTTGCAAGACCGTCCCCAGGTTGCCATGCGCCTCAAAGAACTGCGGATTCAATGCAATCGCCTTGCGATAGGCCTGCTCGGCCGTTGGCAACGCATCCAATTGTGTTTGGACGATGGCATAGTTGAACCAAAGCTCTGCTGCTTTGGGGTTGAGTTGCAACGCTTTTTCATAGGCCTGGGCAGCCAGCACGTATTGCTGGGTTTGGTCGAGTGCTAATGCCAGCAGGTGATGCAGAATAAATTCTCGTGGATATTGTGCAGCCAAAGGACGTGCGCGCTGAATCACGGTTTCAAATTGCCCGTGATTCAATTGTTGTATCAGTGTATTGATCTCTTGTGAAAGGGGAGCAGCCATGATGCGAAAATTCCAAAGATGGTTACAATTTTGTAACACATCTTACAATTTCGCAATGTTTGTCTGCATTGATTTGGCGCAAATATCGTTAGTACAACGGTTATATAGGCGTCGCTGGCTTCACTTGCGCATGATGAGACAGTTGTTTTAGCAGACGCACTGCAATTTTCGGATCTTCAATGAGCAGGTTTTCCATGACGTCGGCCTCAATCTCAATTACAGAGGCTTGGGGCGAAACAACCACTGCGCTGGCAGTCACTGGCATAGATGAAAATAAAGCAATATCGCCAAAAAAATCACCATACTGCAGAATGCGCAATGTTTTATCGGTGCCATCTGCTTGCTGCTGGTTTAAATGTAGTGTGCCATCGATCACCATGTAGTAATGGTGGTTCGCATCACCTTCTTTAAACACATACTGACCCTCTGTATAAGTCTGGCCATAGGTCTGCATCAGCGCCTGCAAATAATGCTGCTGATTGGGAATGTCGTCGAACAGGCCTTTCAATAGCAAAACGTCTTTTTGCTTGAGTGTCACCATCAATTCGATGCCGATTAAAAATACGGCAAAATTCAGATATAGCCAACTGATGGAGATAAACATGGCTTTCATGCTGCCAAATACAGCCCCGAAGTTCTTGTTCAAACTCAAAAACAAGCCAAAAGCCGGCCGCATGAGCATCCATAGACTTGCAGTTAGAAAGGCTGAAAGCAAGAGGTGGCGCCAGTGTACCTGGAGCGGGGAAAACGCATGATAGAAGCCAGCAATCAGCAATGTCGTCAAGGTGAGTGAGAGGATGGAGCCGACATGGTTAATGAATGTTGCCGGGAGGTGGTTGGCTAAAAAAACAATCATGCTTTCCAGTACAAAGCCCGCAGCAGTAAATAAAAAAAAGACGAGTAGCACACCCAGCACGGCCAGCACATCATGAAATTTCTTATACCAGAATGAGTTGGCATCATTGCGGCTCGCAATCAGGTGAAAGCTTGATCGCATATAGGCTGCGAGGGGCGTAATCGTCCATAACAAGATCAGGAAACCAATCACTCCCCAGCCTGCCTTGGTGCGTGTATTGTGATAAACCTCGACCATGATGCGCTGGCTGAATTCAGGCAGCAGATTACTGGTGAGTATGGCCAGTTTTACAATTGCGTAATCAGATGAATACACCAAGTGGCTGATTAAAAAGAAAATCAGCACGATCAGCGGAATCAGGGCAAACAACGCATAGAAGGAGAGTGCGGCAGCCAGCCCCATCAAGCGGTGCCTGGTGACCCCTTGCAAGGTAGTATGAATGACAAATAGCGGCGTGCAGTAGCGATAAGACAATAGACGCTGTTTTGCACTTAGCCATTGCTGCAGCAACAGTTTCCATGGCGCAGATTGCATAAAGTCCGTTCCACTTTGCGATCGATTATGCGGCCAACCGTTTATATTGCTCGGTCGCTGCCATTAAAGCCTGGCAGGTGCCAGGTTCCATTGCCGAATGCCCGGCATCGGGTACCATGACCAAACTTGCATGCGGTAAGGCCTGTGCGAGCTCCCAGGCAGTCTGTGGTGGGCATACCATGTCATAACGGCCCTGTACAATGGTAGTGGGGATGTCAGCTAGCTGCTTGGCTGCAGTCTGTAACATCTCATCACCATCGACGAAACATAAATGTTGTATGTAGTGGATTTGCACCCTTGCGCGTGCCAATTCAACTGCGCCATTCACCTCAGCACTGTCCATCTTTGGAATCAGGCTCATGATGCTCGCTTCAAAAGCGTTCCAGCGTATGGCTGCCGGAATGCTGATGGAGATATCTTCATCAAACACCAGGCTGGCGTAGTAATCCAGGACATTTTCCCGGTGGCTGGTGGGGACGGGTGCCAGCAAGGTCTGCCAGGCCTCCGGGAAAAATAGAGCCACCTGCCCGAGAAACCAGCGGATTTCATGTGGCCTGCTAAGAAATATGCCTCGTAACGTCAGACTAACCACCGGCGAGGGGTGGGTGTTGGCATATGCCAGCGCGAGTGTACTGCCCCACGACCCACCAAATACATGCCAACGTTCTATCTGCAGGTAATTTCGTATGGTTTCAATATCTGCAACCAGGCCCTGGGTGTTGTTCTCTTTCGTTTCGCCAGCGGGCTGGCTACGGCCACAACCGCGCTGATCAAACAGGATAATCCGATAATGGTCCGGATCGAAAAAGCGCCTTTGAGCCGGATTGCATCCACTGCCGGGACCACCATGCAAGAAAATGACAGGCATACCATGCGGATTGCCGCATTCTTCTACATAAATAGAGTGTGTGGTTGTAACAGGCATGACAGTTTGGTTATAAGGCAGGCATTCGGGGTACAGAGAGGATGTTGTCATGGTTTATTTTCTTAACTATATGATTTTTATTGAGAAAAAATGAATAAAAAAGGGGATAAAAAACTAACAAAAAATAATTAGAAAAAATTGTAACCAATTTGTAACCAAACTGTTGCAATTGAAAACAAATTGTTCTATATTGCAATCCTCACATGCGGGAAGTGATAAATTCCACGATCAGTCAGGAGTTTTTCCCTAACCATCAATGTGTAAAGTATGCGTAAAAATTTAATTGGGCTGATCCTAGTGTTGGCGAAATTAAATGTGTACTTATATTAAACCCTTAGTACTAACTTTGGAGATCAATATGCAAGTTAACAAAATCAAACTGGCCTTGGGTCTGGTGGCAGCATTGCCAATGGTTGCTTTCGCAGCTGCAGACCAAGAAGCTGCAATGAAAGATTCAAACAACTGGGTTCACCCACGTGGTCAACATAACAACAACGGTTACAGTGCCTTGGCTCAAATCAACAAAGGCAACGTTAAAAACCTGAAAGCTGCTTGGACATTCGCGACTGGTGTAAACCGTGGTCACGAAGGTTCTCCAGTGGTTGTGGGCAACATGATGTATGTTCACACTGCTTTCCCAAACAACGTATATGCTCTGGACTTGAACGATAACCAAAAAATCGTTTGGTCTTATTTCCCTAAACAAGACCCAAGCGTTCAAGCAGTTCTGTGCTGTGACAACGTTTCTCGTGGTCTGGGCTATGGCGACGGTAAAATCTACCTGCAACAAAACGACGGTATGTTGGTTGCTTTAGATGCAAAAACCGGTGCTAAAGTATGGGATGTTAAAAACACTGATCCAAAAGTCGGTGCAACTAACACCAACGCGCCACACGTGATCAAAGACAAAGTATTGACCGGTTGTTCAGGTGCTGAATTCGGCGTACGTTGCTTTATCGCTGCATACAACATCAAAGATGGTTCCTTGGCATGGAAAGCTTACTCTACAGGCCCAGACAGCGAAGTATTGATCGGTGCTGACTTCAACAAAGAAAACCCATCTTACAATGCTCTGTCAGTTTACGAAGATGTAAACGGCGGTAACAAACAAGGTGGTTCTTTCAAAAAATTGGCTAACGACAGCCTGAAAATTGGTGAAAAAGAACTGGGTACACGTACTTGGTTGAAACCACAAGCTGTGAAAGACGGCTGGCAACATGGTGGCGGTTCCGTATGGGGCTGGTGGCCATATGATG
>OFDC01000208.1_pt1 | contig 56125 bp, 45 predicted proteins | sample 1520941 | NCBI WGS metagenome assembly OFDC01 (sample SAMEA94258168, study PRJEB24077) | hot springs metagenome | biome: Aquatic biome; feature: Water | place: India | collected 2012-12-06 | depth 5 m | reverse complement strand
TCCAAGTCATTTGTTCTCTGCCGTTTCTTACTAACTGTTGTATAGTAGGCATTTTGTTAAAAAATTGTTTTCGTTAGATACTAATTTCCAATTAGGGCTGCAAAGGTACAGGTTTTATTCTAAAAAGAAAAACTTTTATTAGAGATATTCTTGATTTATTGGTTTTTTGTTTGTAAAAGCTGAAAATTGAAGCTATTGTGAAGAGTTTTGGAGGCTAAAACAACTTTATGACTAAGTTAAATCAAATAAAATCTCACATTTTTTTCGAGAAAAAACGTAAATAAAAGCTTCTATCAAGAAGCTGATAGTCAGTTTTTTAGGTTCAATATTTTATTTCTTCTGAGTTTCTATATTGATTTTTTATCATTTCTTCTTCCAACCAATTCGGCAAAGTTAGTATCTCTTTTTACGACCGGTCAGAAAATTAATCAACATAAAAACAAATTTTAAAAAACAGTAAAGTATGAAAAAGTGGATGTCATATAGTTGTGTTGCTTTGGCAATGGTGTTTGCATGGGCGTGTGATAAAAGTGAAGTTAGCAGCAACGTGAGCGTGGTTTCGAGTTTTGAGAATGGTTTTGATGGCTGGAGCGTAGATTTGGCCGAATACAATACTTCGATGGATAGCAGCATGATAGAATTTAAGTATGCTGTCGCAAAAATGCCTTCTGATTCAACCAAAAAGGGCCTACGAGTGCAAAGCCATAATCGTAGCGATGATATGTTTATGTATGTCAAGAGAAAAATCAGCGGTTTAGACAGCAAAAAAACGTATGAAGTTTTCTTCGATATTGAACTCGGTACATATTTCCATGCAAATAGTATCGGAATTGGTGGTTCTCCAGGAAGTTCGGTTTTTGTGAAAGCGGGTGCTTCATCAAAAGAACCAGCTAAGTATTTAGAAGGCGACTTTTATAAGTTCAATCTTGACAAAGGGAATCAGTTAGAAGGGGGAAAAGAGCTTGTAACAATTGGTGATGCCTCAAATGGTCTTTCGGAACCAGGTTTTAAGGTTGTAAATCGTACTAACACAAGTAAATTGGTAACGGTAAAACCAAATGATAAAGGTGAGATTTGGTTATGTGTAGGTACAGATTCTGGTTTTGAAGGCTTAACTGTCTTATATTACGATAAAATAAGTGTTTCGGTTAGAGAAAAGGCTTCTTTGTAAGTCAAATAAATAATATTAATCCTTTCGTCTGGCTTTATTAGACGAAAGGGTTTTTACTCTTAGTACATTCTCCTTTCAGACATTCGCTTTTCTTTCTCTAATCTGCTGTTTTCTAAGCAATTATCTGTATTTTTGCACCTCAATTGAGAAACACTCGTTTTTCATTACCTTAAATCATTCATTCACAAATAATATGACTACCGAACAATTGAAGGAGTTAAAGGCCAGATTAGCGGCCTTGAGGGGGTATCTTTGACTACGATAGCAAGAAAGAACAACTCGAAGATTTAGAAAACCAAACCGCTCAACCTGAATTCTGGACTGATGCCACCAAAGCTGAAAACGTAATGAAACAAGTACGTATGCTTAAAGGTTGGACAGTTGGTTATGAAAATGCCGATGCTGCCATCGGTGACCTCGAAACGCTTTATGAGTTTTATGAAGCTGGCGATGTCACCGAAGAAGAGGTTGACGAGGAAGGTAAAAAGGTAGAAACGATACTCGAAGAGCTGGAGTTAAAACGTATGCTCTCGAACGAAGAAGACCAAATGAGTGCCATTTTAGAGATAAATGCAGGAGCAGGCGGAACTGAGAGTCAGGACTGGACAAGTATGCTTATGCGTATGTATATGATGTGGTGTAATAAAAAAGGCTATAAAGTTTCAGAGCTTGATTTTCAAGATGGCGATACGGCGGGTGTAAAATCGGTTTCATTGCAAATTGATGGGCCAATGGCTTATGGTTTCTTGAAATCTGAAAACGGTGTGCATCGCTTGGTGCGTGTTTCGCCTTTCGATTCTAATGCCCGACGACATACGTCATTTTCATCTGTTTTTGTGACGCCATTGGTTGACGAAACAATTACGATTGAAATAAATCCTGCTGATATCGAAATCCAAACCTCTCGCTCAGGCGGTGCTGGTGGGCAAAATGTCAATAAAGTAGAAACTAAAGTTCAGCTTACGCACAAGCCTACGGGAATCGTAATCGTTTGTCAGGTTGACCGTAGTCAGCTTGGTAACCGTGAGCGAGCCATGCAGATGCTTCGCTCGAAACTTTATCAGTTAGAAGTTGATAAACGTAATGCTGCAAGAGCAGAAACAGAAGCTGGAAAAATGAAAATAGAGTGGGGTTCGCAGATACGAAGCTACGTTTTAGACGACCGCCGAGTAAAAGACCACCGAACCAATATTCAGACATCAAACACCGAAGCGGTATTGAATGGCGATATTGATGATTTTATCAAAGGTTATTTAATGGCCAATTAATTATACAAAATGTAAAAAGGTCTGTAAATGTCTATCAATAAGATGTTTACAGACCTTTTATGGTACAAATATAGATGTATTGCTTTTCTTTCTTTGATGCTACGATATTATTTGAAATCCAGCAAAACCGATTTTTTTTCTGATACTCATGGTTTACTGATTTTTCGTTGTAAATTTAGTCAATCAATACAGATCTTATAATTTTGTTGGATAAATCCTACTAAAAACAACTGCTTTTTGAGTTGATTCAAATAATGTAACCCTATAATCATGAGCGAGTTTTTTATTTATTTACAGCTTGGTTATCAACATATTACCGATATAAACGGCTATGACCACATTTTGTTTGTAGTGGCTCTTTGTGCAATTTATAGAATCACTGACTGGAAAAAAATATTATACCTCGTTACAGCTTTTACGATTGGGCATTCAATCACGTTGGCATTGGCCGCTCTTGAACTTATCGAATACAGTACTGATTTGATAGAATTCCTAATTCCTGTCACGATTATTTTTACTTGTATCTCTAACTTTTTTCACCGAAGCACCGAAAGTGTTCTTGACCCCGAAGAGTTTTCGAGAGTACGTTATTTTTTCGCCATGATGTTTGGTCTTATTCACGGGATGGGTTTTTCTAATTACCTGAAAAGTCTTCTTGGAAAAAACGAAAGTATCGTAGTACAATTATTAGCTTTTAATATTGGACTTGAATTTGGACAGTTGCTTATTGTGACGGTTGCTATTACGCTCTCATTTTTGGTTTTAGATGGTTTCAAGATGAAAAAACACTCTTGGAATCTTATTCTATCTGCATTTGTGGCGGGAGTTGCCTTCAAACTCATGACCGAAAAATGGTATTTTTAAAGGAAAAGTAAATTTGATAATCTTTTAAGGGGTTTATTATCAGTTACTTACATTCTTAATTCTACATTCTTAATTGTTCATCAGCACTTTTGCACAGATTTTGTGTTATAAAAAGACAAACACTATTTTTTATTGTTCATGCAAGAAAGTACATCACTTCTCGGTTTTCTATTAACGGCATTTTTGGCGGGTTTTGCGTCAATTTTTATGCCTTGTATCTACCCAATCATGCCCATGACGGTGAGTTTCTTCACGAAACAGTCGCAAGGAACTCGTAAGGCCACTTTTTATGGTTTATCCATCATGTTTGTGTTCGGAATCATCGGTTTGGTAGCAACAGTTTTTGGAGCTCCATTTCTCAACTTCATTAGTACTCATTGGATTCCAAATCTTATATTTTTTGTCATTTTTATCATTTTTGGCATTTCTCTTTTGGGTGCTTTCGAAATCGTTTTGCCACACAATGTTGTTAATAATATTGATAGAATGTCAGAAAAAGGCGGACTTGTCGGTATTTTCTTCATGGCTCTTACACTCGTAGTGGTATCATTTTCTTGTACGGCTCCGTTTGTTGGCTCATTGTTGATTATGGCGGCAAAAGGCGAAGTGTGGCGACCACTTTGGGGGATGTTAGCTTTCGGGCTGCCATTTGGCATTGTGTTTACTTCATTGGCGATGTTTCCGCAGTGGCTCAAAAGTTTGCCAAAATCGGGTGGTTGGATGAACGAAATGAAAGCCGTTTTCGGAATTTTGGAGTTTGCTTTAGCACTTAAATTTTTAAGTAATATCGACCTTACTTACCACTTTAATTATATTTCTCGAAACACTTTCTTAGTTATCTGGATAATCATTTTTGCTGCCATCGGGCTTTATATTTTAGGAATCCTTCGCTTGCCAAAAGATAGTAAAGTGAAGAAATACAACATTCCAAGAGTGGTTTTCGGGATTTTATTCCTTGCATTTGCGGCGTATATGGTTCCCGGAGTTTCGCACGGAAAAGAACTAAGTTTATTGTCGGGGCTTTTGCCTCCAAAAACAATCGCTACAACAGTTGCTGATGGTTCAAAACTCAGAGATTTACCGCACGAATTAAAAGGATTTTATGATTATGATGATGCCCTTGCTTACTCGAAAGAAGTTGGTAAACCACTTTTTATAGATTTTACAGGGTATGCTTGTGCAAACTGCCGTAAAATGGAAGAAAACGTTTGGCCAAAACCCGAAGTTTTAGAAAAACTTAAAAATGATTTCGTGATAGCGTCTTTGTATGTCGATGATAAAAAAGAACTTCCAAAAGAAAAACAATATACATCGAAATACGATGATGAATTGAAGGTGACGATTGGTGATAAGAATATGGATTTGGAAATTGTAAAATACAACAATAACGCACAGCCATACTATGTTATCGAAGATTCTAACGGAAAATTGATTGTGAAACAGCCGATTGGCTATACTTCAAAAGAAGAATTTATTAAGTTTTTGGACGAAGGAATCAGCAATTATAAAAAGCCTTGATTTATGCGTAAAGAGAGAAAAGCCTCAGCATTCACGAAGAATACTGAGGCTTTCTTTATGCCTTATTGAACAAATGTTCGATTTCGAGTTCAGTAAAGCGGGCTTTCTTTGCGGTGGCTTGTCTGAGCAAGTTAAGATACTGAAACTTCGGGATTTCGATAGCACCAAAACGCTTTACATTATCGTTAATGAATTGAGTATCAAGCAATTCGAATCCTTGTTGGCGTAAGGTCTGAATTAAATAATGAAAAGCCACTTTTGAGGCATTAGGCTGGGTATAAAACATTGATTCACCAAAAAATGCCGCTCCGATAGAAACCCCATAAAGCCCTCCGACGAGTTCATTATCTAAATAAGCTTCTACACTGTGAGCCAACCCCATGCCATTTAGGCCAGTATAAGCATCAATGATTTCTTCCGAAATCCAAGTATCGTCCGAATCACTTCGAGCAACGGCACAGCCACGCATGACCCCCTCAAAATTATGATTAAAGCGAATCTCAAAATAGTTTTTGTTGAGTACAGGACGAAGCGATTTTGGTGGTTTGTAGGTATCAATCGGAATGATAGCACGAGGGTCGGGCGAATACCAATAAAGTGTCCCGTCCGAATCTGCCATCGGGAAAATACCATTTATATAGCCATAAATTAAGTCGTCAGGCGTAAGTTTTGTCATTAAATAGTTGTAGCTATATGCTAACAAAATTAAAGAAAAAAATAAAAAAAACTAATTTTGGCACAACCGTTTTCTGAAATTAAAGAAATTTCGGTGGATAGTTGACTATTGTCGGTGGACTAAAATTTAGTTTTTCTTAATTTTTGGAGATTCAAATGTGATTTTACCCTTCTCGTCATATTCATAAACTATGTACGATTCAAAGCTGTTGTCGTAGCAGTCTTTACCGTATTGGGTTTCTTTCTTGCGGCGGTTTCCTGTTGGGTAATATTCAATCCAGCGACCCACTTTTACGCTATCGTCCATCATGCCTTGCTCGGCCAATGTTCCGCTTTCGTTGAATGTCAGATATTCGCCAGTTACCTTTCCGTAGAGTTTTGGCTTTACTTCTTTTATTTTAGTATGGTTTTCATCATAAAAACTTATTTCCGAATCTTGGTAAAAACCTCGTTCGTAATATTCTTTATTAAGCAAATTATAGTTTTTGTCGTATAATTCCCAACGGCCATCTTTTGCTCCGAGATAATACCAGCCCTCTTCGACCACTAAATCACCCAAGTATTTTTTATACGGTCCGTGCATTAAATCGTTGGTTGCACGGTCACGACCGATGCCTTCAACGATTCGGTTGGCTTTGCGGTCATACCAAAATAGATGTCGGTTATAGGGGTTTGGTTGCGTAAATTCTTTGAGTGTATAAAATTCTAAGAAAGTCAGGTTATTGCCCGTTCCTTGTCTAATTAATTGCTTTTCAACTTTAATTCCTTCGTAATCACGGCCATTAAATTCTTTCTTTAAGCCTTTAATCTCCTTTTTTACATCTTTTATGGTCTTTTTGAGCTTTAGACCTAAATCAGGCAAAGTTTCGGTGGCAAACTTTTTGGCATCATCAACGCTCGAAATATTATTTCCTCCGGGCAGAGATGCCGAGGCCTTTGGCGTAGTTACACCAACGGGAAGTTTATCCAGTTTTTGTTGAATCGTTTCTTTTTTATAACCTTTTTCGCCTTTACGCTTTGCTTTCGGTACAGCATCAGAAGTTTGGGCTTCTGCTACATTTAATGACAAAAGAATGAACGACGAAATAAACGAAAACTGGTATATTTTGTGGTAAAGTTTCATTTTCGATAATAATGATGATAATTTTGCACTTTATTTACAACGGAAAATTTGAAAAAAAATTGAATTTGGGTTTAGTTTCTCTCGAACCCAAATATCCTAAATTAATATAAAGATAATGAAAGAGTGGTTTGCAGAATGGTTTGATACTTCGTTTTATCATCAACTTTATAAGAGCCGAAGCTACGAAGAAGCTCAAATGCTCATTGATAATCTCGAAAAAAAACTCGGTTTCAAACCAAATAATACTTTTCTTGACCTTGCCTGTGGAAAAGGTCGCCACGCTATTTATCTAAATTCAAAAGGATACGATGTAACTGGCATTGACTTATCTCGAAATAACATCAAAGCCGCTAATCAATCAGCCAGTGAGAATTTACATTTTTTTGTGCATGATATGCGGGAAACTTTTCGCTCAGACTCTTTCGATTTTGTCTTAAATTTATTTACAAGTTTTGGATATTTTGAAGAAAACTACGACAATTTTCGAGCCATAAAAGCGGTTGCCGAAAATTTAAAATCAGGTGGAATACTCGTGCTTGATTATATGAATAGTGCCAAAGCCGTAAAAAACTTAACAAAATATTACGAAAAAGAGGTTGACGGCATAAAATTCATCATCACAAAGAAAATCGAATATGGTTTTATTGTAAAAAATATTGATTTCGACTACGATGGCGAGCATCATCATTTTGAAGAAAGAGTCAAGATTTTGACTTGTGAAGATTTTAGGTATTATTTCCGAAAGGCAGAATTAACTTGCAAAGAAATCTACGGAAGCTACGACCTAAAACCGTTTGATGTGGCAGAATCTGACCGAATGATATTTGTTGTTCAGAAAGTACCCGCAATTATGAATTAAAAATCTATGCCGTTGTCTGTGTCCTCACAGACAATATAGTTTTATTTCGCCCGAATCTTGGCATTTTTCAAGTAATTCAAGGTTGGTTTGCTTCAATTTCGGGTGAATAAATGCTGGAGCGATTTCGCAGAGCGGTACTAAAACAAACTTTCGTTCTTGAATAAAAGGGTGCGGAACAGCAAGATTTTCGATAGAAATAATCTCGTTGTTATAGTACAAAATATCAATATCAATGCTTCGTTCGCCCCATTTGATTTCACGGATTCGTCCCATTTCTTTTTCAATACTTAGTACTAAATGAAGCACCGCACTCGGCGAAAAATGGCTTTCAACTTCAATAACTTGGTTTAAAAAAGCATTTTGTTCGGTAATTCCCCATGCTGCTGTTTCATAAATGCTCGATTTTGAGCGAATTTTGCCAACTTTTTCTTCAATTAATTTTTGGGCTGTCAAGAGATTCTCTTCTCTATTACCTAAATTAGAACCTAAGCCAAGAAAGATTTGATTGGGTTTCAAGCAATTGATAAATTAAAGGTTTGAACGGCTTCGGCAACTTCAGAAAGTAGAGCGGGATTTTTCTCGAACGCATTGCCAATCACAATAATATCGGCTCCTGCTTCAAGAGCTGTGGTAGCTTTTTCGGGCGAATTTATTCCTCCTCCAACAATCAGTGGTAAACTCACGTTTTTGCTTACTTTTTGAATCATTTTTGGCGAAACAGGATACATCGCTCCGCTTCCGCCATCGAGATAAATCAATTTCTGACCAAGCATTTCGCCCGCCATTGCTGTACAAACAGCAATATCAGCTTTGTCGTGCGGAATCGGAGTGGTATTACTGATGTAAGAAACCGTAGTTTGGCGACCACTATCAATAAGCATATAGCCCGTTGATAAAATCTCCAGTCCGCTTTGTTTGAGTAAAGGTGCCGCAATAACGTGTTGGCCAATTAAATAATCGGGATTTCGCCCAGAAATCAGTGAAAGCAAAAGAATAGCGTCGGCCGTTGGCTCAATGTGTAGGCTGTTTCCAGGAAAAATAATGACAGGAATATTGGTTTTTTGGCGAATGACGGCAATCATTTCGCCCATGATATTTTTCGTAATCAAGCTTCCGCCAACCAAGAAATAATCTACTCGGTTTTCGGCACAGGCATATAAAAAGGTCTCGAAACTCGCCAGCTCAACTTTATCAGGGTCGAGCAAAACAGCCAAAGATTTCTTTAGTAATTGCTTGTTGGTTAATATTTTATCAAGAATTTGTCTCGACATTTTCGGTGGCGTCGGTGGTAAGGTTTTCTATAATTTCCAAAAGTTTATTTTTTGCAATAGTCAGTAGTACCGAGGTTGCAACACCTTTCAGAGCAGCCCATACGAAAGAATCTTCGTCGTTGTCATCTTCTTCTTGTATGATTGGCTTAGGGTCAAGCGAAATTTTTTGTTTAGCCGAAGGCAAAAGTAATTCAGTCAGAGCGTAGGCCGTTAAAACCACCCCTCCGATAACCAAAGCATTTTTGCCCACCTTTTTCAAATCTCCGATTTGCGTTTCGATAGCCTCCAAATATTTATTGGCCGACTCCTGCAAAAATTCTTTACGTTCCTCACGGCTTGCCGTTTTTGGCGGAACTACAGGAATGTTGATGATGCTTTCGTTAGATTTTTTCAAGTTTCTGCTGATTTTTGTTCAAAAGTATTGAAAAATGCCCAAAAAAGAAAAGTGAATCGTTGATTTGTGACTTTGTTCCAGCAAAAGCAATATTATTTACCGATAAAATGTTAGTTTTGATTGATGAATTTCGTAGGAACGTCCAATTTGGACGTTCCTACGGGTGAATTTTTTGCCATAAAAATTGAATTGTAAACACAATTACTTGAAATGAAACTTCGCTACTTTGTCTTGCTTGTTAGCTTTTTTTGTTTTTCATCTAAGGTTTTGGGGCAAGTTGATTTACAGCAGGCATTCCGAGAATGTGGCATCAAAGGCAGTACCACAATTTATGATTATAAGCACAAAAAGTGGATTTATTCCGACTCGCTCGACGCTCAAAAAGCGTCTTTACCCGCTTCGACCTTCAAAATAATTAATTTATTGATTGCTTTAGAAACAAAGGTAATTAGAGATGAAAACGAGGTTGTGAAGTGGGTTGGTAAGACTGATACAACGTTTTATGGCTATCGACCAGAAATTTACAAAGATATGACCGTACGGGAAGCATTTGAAGTATCGGCGGGCTGGGTTTTTATCGAATTGGCTAAGAAAATAGGTCGAAAAAACTATGAAAAGTATCTAAAAGCTTGTCGTTATGGAAATGTGGATTTGTCAGAAAAAGGTGCTGATTTTTGGAATTTTGGACGTTTTGGAATTTCTCCGCAAAATCAAATTACATTTTTGAAAGCTGTTTATGAAGAAAAACTGCCTTTTTCTAAGCGAAATTATGGGATTTTGAAAAAAGTAATGCTTGTAGAGAAAACCAACGATTATACAATTAGAGCCAAAACAGGTTGGACTCGTGACGGGGGAATTGATTCGGGTTGGTGGGTTGGTTATGTGGAAAGTCGAGAAAATACGTATTTCTTTGCCACTCGAATTTCAAAAAAGCGTTCAGAACCGAATCCAAACTTTGGTCAATGTCGAAAAACAATTACAAAAACGATTTTGAAACAAATTCATGCAATCTGATTTAGTGAAATGTGCCGTTAGGCACTAAATATTGGCAGAAACCACAAAGTTACATTGATTTGGCGTGCCGTAGGTACGCAACTTATAGGGTTTTGAAATTCAAGAAAATAAACATTAACAATCTATAAACTTTATGAAAAGTCCTCTTTTAAATCTTTTTATTGCCCTCGGAATTGTGGTATTAATTGCTTGTACAAAAAAACAAGTAGCCAATAAATACACCGTTTCTACGAATCAAAAAACTCAAATCATCACGGGAGCCGACCAAATTTCAGAATATTTGCCATTGCTAAAAGGCAAGAGAGTGGCGATGCTGGTCAACCAAACTTCAATCATCGGCAAAAAAGCTAGTGTTGATAGTTTATTGAGTCTGGGCGTAAACATTGTGAAAGTCTTTGGCCCAGAACATGGTTTTCGTGGAAATGCGAGTGCAGGAGCAAAAGTAAACAACGAAGTTGACCAGAAAACGGGTATTCCGATAATTTCGCTTTACGGAAAAATCAAACGCCCAACCAAAGAGCATTTGGCCAATGTAGATGTAATGATTTTTGATATTCAAGATGTTGGGGCGAGATTCTACACCTACATCAACACGCTTTCGCATGTAATGGAATCTTGTGCCGAAAATGGTAAAGAATTAATCATTCTGGATAGACCAAACCCAAATGGCTATTTAGTAGATGGGCCAATTTTAGAAAAACAGAACTATTCGGGCATTGGTATGTTCCCGATTCCGATAGCTCATGGTCTTACAATGGGCGAATTTGCCCAAATGATTAATGGCGAAGGTTGGCTTCCGAATAATCTACAATGTAAGATTCGTGTGATTAAAATTGCTAATTATAACCACGATATGGCTTATGAATTGCCAGTTTTTCCGTCGCCGAATCTTAATTCTCAGCAATCGATTTTGCTTTACCCAAGCACCTGTTTGTTTGAAGGTACAATTTTGAGTCAAGGACGTGGTACTTACATTCCGTTTACGGTTTTGGGAGCTCCAGCCCTAAAAGGTAAATATGATTTTAGTTTCAAGCCAGTAAGTATTCAAGGCATGAGCGAAACCCCACTTCACCAAAACGAAGAATGCTTTGGACTTGATTTAAGAAAATATGATGCAAATATTCTTAGAAAAAAACGCCAAATCAACCTTTCTTGGATGATGGAACTCTACAAGGCGTATCCGTATAAAGATAAATTCTTTGATAGAACCCAAAGCAAACAAATGGGCGATATTAATAAACTGGCAGGAACCGAGAAGTTCAAACAACAAATTGCTGATGGCGTTTCGGAAGCCGAAATCAGAAAAAGCTGGGAGCCAGGTTTGAGTGATTTTAAGGTTTTGAGAAAGAAGTATTTGATTTATCCGTAGGCTTAAAAATGTTTGTGGCCTTCAAGGTGTGCCACAAACATTTTATCTGTAAACAAACACCTTAAAAACTTCACCTTTTTTAAACAAACTTCTTTCCAAAGGCAATTCGAGAAAAGCATCGGCTTCTACTAAATTTGCCAAATCTCCCGAGCCGTGGCCTTCTACTGGAGTTGCCAAAATTTTGCCAGTCGGTGTATAAGAAAGTTTTACTTGTAAGAAAAATGTTAGTTCGGGTTTGAAAGTAAAATCTTCTGATAATTCGGCCATTAATTGCTGATTTTCAATGCCTTGCGAAGCATCGAGCCACTTTTTAAAATAGCGATTAAGGCACATAAATGTAGAAACTGGATTTCCTGGCAAGGCAAAAACAGCCGTTCCTTTAGCTGATTTTCCGAACCAAAAAGGTTTTCCTGGGCGTTGAGAGACTTTATGAAAAAGCTTTTTAACGCCTTGATTTTCAAGAGCTTTCGGCACAAAATCAAATTTCCCTGCTGAAACTCCGCCACTTAAAATCAGCACATCGAAAGTTTCCATAAATACTGAAATTTTTTGCTCAATAACTGCTTGGTCATCGGGTAAAAGTACATTCTCGGTTTCAAGTCCCCAATTTTTGAGCGAAGCTTGTAAGGCAAATCCATTGGATGTACGTATCTGATGCGGCAATGGTGTTTCGGTAATCGGCACGATTTCTTCACCCGTTGAAATCACTACTGCACGGAGTTTTCGTTGAACCAAAATCTCATGTTTCCCAATCGTGGCTGCTACACCGATTTCAGCAGGAGAAAGTTTTCGACCTTTCGGAACAATTACATCACCCGTTTTACGGTCAGAACCTTGTGGGTGAATGTTTTGCCCTGTTTTAATTTCGTTTGTGTCAATCGTAATTCGGGCAGTCTTATCTTTTATTTCAATATCTTCATACCTAATAACGGCATCAGTGCCGAGCGGAATCATCGCTCCTGTCATTACTTCAATACAATTTTCGGCATTTTGTAAGGTTTTTTCGGGGCTTCCTGCCGCCGCAGTTGCTTCAATAAAGAAGCTGGTTTGTCCTTTTGAAAGTTGCTCGTGTCGAATGGCGATACCGTCCATCGTAACTCTATTGAAGGGCGGAAAATCACGGTCGGCACATAAGTCTTCGGCTAAAACTCTTCCCAGAGCGGCCTCAATTGATACTTTTTCGGTGGGAATTGTAAGGATACTTTCTAAAATGAGTTGTTCGGCTTGTTCGACAGGTATCATTATTTTATCTAAAATTTTAGGCAATTTACGAAGTATTTAGCACTAATTTTCAAACCTTCAATTTCAAAATCACCTCTTTCAAATCGCCCACAAAGAACTATTGTTTAAAATTATGCAAAACACAATTCTTAATAAATATGAAGACTACTTGAAAGTGTAAGCAAAAGAAGCTTAGTACAATTAAAGATATGACAAAGTGGCTTTTTTCTGACGTAAAATACCGTCAACTAACAGTAGAAGTCCAACAGAAAAAAGTACTTTACCGTATGTAAAAAGGTGCTCTGGAGGCCCATTAAAGATAAAAAGGGAAGTGTAAACATAAATATCGACCACAACTAAAAATATTGTTCCATACACAATTTCATACCAAGCTCGCTTAAAAGGTGAAAGTGTTAAAAAGCTAAAAAATACAATTAAAGAAGCAATGACCATGAAGGCTATGACAATAAAAAAGCCAAATGGTCTGCTTGGAAGATAATATTGGAAGATTTTGATTGCCGAAAAACTAAAGGAAGTAATTGTCAGTAGGAAAGAACCAATAGCAGTCATCCAAACTTTTTTTGAAATTTTATCAAAAGAGGATTTACTACCTAAAAATATGCTTCCGAGTATGCAATAAGAAATAATATTATTGCTGACAATAACCACAAATTGAGTATCTTGATGAATAATGTAATGATAAATTTCAGGAATAATACAACTAATTAGAAATAATATTAAAAGATAAATCACTTTTCTTTTTTCTCTATTGAGAGGAAAGATCAAGTAGCCTAACAAAAAAATAGTTGGTGCTTGATTAAGGGTTTTTGCCAGTAAAACTTCGTCCCATTTCAGATAAGTGGCTACCGGAAGAAATTGAAAAAAAGGGCCCGTAATAAGTACTAATATCAAATAAAATGTAACAAAATTAGCGGTCATAGGTCAGTTTTAGCAGAATATTCGACAAAAGTAGGACCATTAGCCCTAAGAACAAAATTAATTTTCATAAATAGGTTTCGTCCTAAATTTTAGTCGATTTGCATCTCTTCCTGAGAAAAATGCACGAATTTCGGCACAAACCGAAAGGGCGATTTCTTCTGGCGTTGCTGCACCAATATCTAAGCCAACGGGGCTATAAATACGCTCTTCTTGTTCGGCTGTCAGAGAAATGCCTTCTTCGGTCATTTTATCGTACATTTTTATCGTACGTTTTTTTGGTCCTAAAAGACCAATGTATCTGATGTCGGTTTTCAGTAACATTTGCAGGTTTCGGTAGTCAGTTTCGTAATCATGGCACATTGAAATAGCTGCTGTGAATTTATCAATTTCTGGTTGGTAGTCTTTTGGAACAACAGCATCAGCCAGTTCTGAGAGCGAAGCGTGCATTTTCGTAGGATTACAGATACAAATCACTCGCCAGCCCAGCTCTTTTGCTACTCGCACCATCGGATAAACATCATAATTACTACCAAAAACATACAGTTGTATGGCAGGCGGAATCACTTCCAGAAAAAGCGTCAGCTTCGTACCATTTTCTAAAATATATTCTTTTGAAACTGATTTCGTGGTGTTTAATGCTTCTTTTATTTCTATTTTTATATTTTCTTTCAAAGCATTTATCGGAAAAATTTCGTCGAAGTGAGCATCGTTGTCAAACCTAAAAACTTCGCCCAAAGCAATGTCTGAATGTGCTTTATTGATGCTTGTCACGGTAACAACTAAATTAGGCGTTCGTTGATCAATGCAACTTTGGAGTTGTCGGACAGCATTATTTGGATTTTGTGGGTCAAGTGGCGTAATCAATACATCAATGATGCCGTTGCAGCCAAGTCCAACGCCAATTTGGTAGGGGTCGTCGTCGGTAGTATCATAAGTAATTAAGGTTGCCTTGTTTTGCGACATCGCCAAACGTGCCTTTTTCAACGCATCACCTTCTAAACATCCACCACTTATTCCTCCGATCCATTCGCCCGATTCTAAGACCAACATTCTTGCACCTGTACGTCTATAGGAAGAGCCTTCAACCCTTACAACTGTTGCCAAAGCGGCCCTAGTTTTACTAAAATCTATATTCAGATAGGCTTCCGTAATTTGCTTAATTTCTTTCATGTATATTCTATAAAAAGGCATTTTTTAATTGTCAATTATCAATGAACAATTATCATTTTTTCTACGACGTTCACTACGTGTTCGATGGCTAAATCAATATCACTTTCTTGAGTCATTCTTCCCAAACTAAACCTAACCGAACTATAAGCTGATTCATCATCAAGACCCATTGCTTTTAGCACATAACTTGGTTCGGTTGAGGCAGAATTACAAGCCGAACCATTAGAAACCGCAATTTCGTTGAGATTCATCAATAGCTGCTCGCCATCAATTTTACCAAAGCTTATATTTGTTGTATTGGGTAATCTATTCTGTCGATTTCCATTCAATTTCACCGTTGAAATTTGCTTTAAAATTCCTTCTTCGAGCCTGTTTCTCAATGCAGAAAGTCTTTTTATTTCTGCATCTATTCCTTCTTGGCAAATCTTTGCTGCTTCGCCCAAACCTACAATTCCTACAACATTGAGTGTACCCGAACGCATTCCTCGTTCGTGTTTACCTCCATCTTGTTGGGCTACAATATTGAGTTTTTTTCTGAGGTATAAAGCTCCAACACCCTTTGGCCCATAAAGTTTATGTCCCGAAAAATTAAGCAAATCAATTTCATCTTCCAGTACATTTATTGGGATTTTTCCAACTGCTTGCGTAGCATCGGAATGAAATAAAACGTTATGTCGATGTGCAATTTCCGCAATTTGCTTGATTGGGTAAATTACACCAGTTTCGTTATTGGCCGCCATGACAGAAATCAGAATTGTTTCTTTTTTGATGGCTTTTTCGAGACGTTCTAATGATATATTCCCTTCTTTATCAACATCTAAGTAAGTTACTTCTGCTCCCAGCTTTTCTAAATGTTGACAAGTGTCCAGAACTGCTTTATGTTCGGTTTTTACAGTTACAATGTGATTCCCTTTATGACTCAATGCTTCAAAAACACCTTTGATTGCCAAGTTAACGGCTTCGGTTGCTCCGCTCGTAAAAACTATCTCTTTAGATGTACAACCTAACAAGTCCGCAATTTGCTGACGAGCATTATCAACTGCTTCGGCAGCTTTCCAGCCAAAGGCGTGCGAGCGACTGGCTGCGTTTCCGAAGTGATTGGTTAGATATGGCATCATTGCCTCCAACACTCGTTTATCGAGAGGAGTGGTGGCGTTGTAATCCATATATATTGGATACTTCATTTATTCTTTTTTCTAAATATGTGCAAAGTAAAAACAAAGATTAGACACATGAATGGATAATCTTGTAAATGTATCATCAAAACTTATTACTTACTAAACAACGTTGCGTATAAAAAAGATTAGTCATTAATACTCTTTTTCTTCATGGCTAATTACTTTCGTTTATGCCCATACTTAAATTTTTGTTTTATGTTTTGAAAAATTTTAATTTTTCCAAGAAAATCCAAACTTTATTCGGTTAAAGTGCCATAATGCAGTATGTTTTTGCGTATTTTGCTTGTCAAAACCTTAAATACTTGAAAAATAATGCCAAAAAATTCTATCGAATCGGTTTTTACACAAGAGGTTCATAATAAATACCTTGTATTTAACACGCTTTTTTCGAGATTGCCTTACGATAAAATGGCTAAGATTGGTCAGTTAATGCCTTTTCTGCACGATTTATCCGAAGTTGGTTTTGAACAAGGAAAAGACCCCAAAACAATCATTGATTCTTTCTTTAGTCAATACACAACGATTAAAGACGAAAAAGAGAAAATTGATTTGTTGTTTCGCTTCATTACTTACATTGAGCGTCAGGTTGTTTTGTTTGATAGTATCGAAGACTCTGCTTTTGAAAAACTTACGCCACTCAACGGAAAAGGTACTTTGCTCAGTACGCTTGATTTGGCGGTTCAGCAAAATAAGCTTGAAGAAGTAAAGCAAAAACTCAAGAACTTTAAGGTTCGTGTAGTATTTACGGCACACCCAACGCAGTTTTACCCAAATAGCGTCTTGCGTATTATTCAAGATTTGGAGGAGCTTATTCCGAAAAATGATATTAACGGAATTGATGCTTTGCTTCAACAACTCGGAAAAACGCCATTTATTAACGACCAGAAACCTACACCTCTCGAAGAGGCTCAAAGTATTATATTCTACCTTCGCCATGTTTATTATCAAGTAATTGGCGAAATTCATGAAAAAATCAATACTTATCTTCAAAACGAAGTACAAGATTTTAGTCCAGTTCTTGAGCTTGGCTTTTGGCCAGGTGGCGACCGTGACGGAAATCCGTTTGTAACTGCCGAAATCTCGAAGAAAGTTTCGCAAGAATTACGCACAAGCATCTTAAAATGTTATTATAATGATTTCAAAATCGTTTGTCGTCGTCTGACTCTCAAAGGTATCATGCCATTATTGACTAAAATCAGTAATCGCATTTATACTAATATGAACGGTCTGAAAAATGACCTAACACTTGATGAATTATTGACATCATTGTATGAAGTTCGTGAATTGCTCATCACAAAGCACAATTCGATTTTCTTAGACCTTTTTGATAGATTTATCCAACAAGTAAAACTTTTCGGACTACATTTTGCCAGCTTGGATATTCGCCAAGATAGCAGTATTCACGAAAAAGTAATGGAGGAAATCAACCAAAAATATGCGATTTCACCGAACCCATATTCAGAATGGACACATGCTGAAAAACTACATTTTTTGACTGAAAGAGAGCTTTTAATCAATGAAGATGATTTTGAAGAAGCACTCACAAAAGACACATTCAAGACCGTAAGAGCCATTCAAGAAATACAAGCATTGAATGGCGAAAGAGCTTGCCATCGTTATATTATTAGTAATTCGACTTCGATATTTTCGGTGTTAGAAGTTTTGGCATTATTCAGATTCTGTGGTTACAAAGAGCAAGAGGTGAATGTTGATGTGATGCCTCTTTTTGAAACCATCGAAGGACTTGATGCTGCACAAGCGACGATGTCGGCACTTTATCAGTTGCCATATTATAAAAATCATTTGGCTCTTCGCAAAAATCAGCAAACAATTATGCTTGGTTTTTCGGATGGAACGAAAGATGGCGGTTATGTGAAGGCAAACTGGGAGATTTATCAAGCAAAGGAAAAACTTTCAAGAGTATCGAAGAAAAATCAAATAGAAGTAATGTTTTTTGATGGCCGTGGAGGCCCACCTGCTCGTGGAGGTGGAAAAACGCATCAGTTTTATGCTTCGCAAGGCCCAACGATTGCCAATAACGAAATTCAGATTACGATTCAGGGACAAACCATTACATCAATGTACGGCTCAAGAGCTCAAGCGATGTATAATTTTGAGCAATTGATTTCGGCAGGAATTATCAATGACGTTTTCCAAGATGACAGGTCGATTATTGATAAAAAAGAACGCAATTTGATTGATGAATTGGGCGAAGAAGGAGTAAGGAAATACTTTGAGTTGAAAGAACACCCATTGTTTGTATCATATCTCGAAAATAAGAGTCCGCTTAAATATTATGGTTTGACCAATATTGGTAGCCGTCCAAGTAAGCGTAGTTCGGGTAAAAAATTAATGCTTTCGGATTTAAGAGCAATTCCGTTTGTAGGTTCGTGGAGTCAATTAAAACAGAATGTGCCAGGATATTTTGGTTTTGGTTCAGCTTTGCAAAAAGTTATCGAAGAAGGTCGTTTGGAAGATTTGAAATCGCTTTACCAAAGTTCGCTTTACTTCAAGACTTTGATGGAAAATAGCATGATGGCATTAACAAAAACCTATTTTCCACTCACAAACTATATGAAAAATGACCCAGAATATGGCGATTTTTGGAAAATTCTCTACGAAGAGTATTTGTTGACTGTAAAAAATATGCTTTTGGTTTCGGGACAAAAAGTTTTGATGGAATCGGAAGAGCTTGGTAAGTTATCAATCAATTATCGTGAACATATTGTGTTGCCTTTGCTCACAATTCAGCAATATGCTTTACAGAAAATTGAAGAAACAACCGACGAAAAAACTCGTTTAGTTTACGAAAAAATGGTAACTCGTTCGTTGTTTGGAAATATTAATGCCAGCAGAAATTCAGCGTAAGGTTCTTATATATTTTGCAATAAAAAAGGGTTTCTGTACGGAAAACCCTTTTTTATTGCCGTAGCCTATGGACTCGTCGCCGATTGAGTGTGGACTTATTTCAATCACACCCCAAAATAAAAGCCTTAAAAACTGCACCTGATTTTGCTTCAAAACCTGGTAAAAGCTCTACTTTAGTTTTGGCATTATAATCAATTTTACCACTTAATTGAATAATCTGGTTACTCTGAATCGACTGTTTACTTTCATAAGCCGATTCGGCCGTATTCACCGATCCATTCAAAGATAAACTACTCGGAAAACAAGAAGAAACAATGACAGACTGTGGCGAAGAAGCAGAACTTATGCAATGTAAAGTTTTGCATTGAACTGTATAAGCGGCTGTTGCAGTAGGTGCAAAAGTAAGCGGATTTACACTCGCTCCCGTTGACCAAATATAACTTCCATTGCAGTTTGCTCCAGTTAGTGTCAGATTTTCGTTTGGTCTTATCTGGGTAGCCGAAGTTGTAAAAGATGGATTTGTAGCCAATGCAAAACTTGTCAAATCAATAACTGGACTGAAAAGTGCTTTTTTTGATGCTTTTCTTACATTAGCTGCTATTCTTGCGGCCGAAACATTAATAGTAGCAACACTATCCAAGGTTCTCCAATTAAGATTTTCGTAACCAGCAGGCGGAATATTTGTATATTGACAACAACCACTATAATTAAACCCAACTGACTCTTGAACAGTATTTTGTCTGTTCGACCATGCATATTTGCTATAACCAGCAGGTACATTCAAAGAAATCGGTGCAGAAGGGTTTGCAGAATTACAAGTCAATGAGATTGCCAGTAGGGGAGAAGCCATCATGGGTGTTGAAGTAGTAAAAAAAGAATTATCAAGGCTGGCGTTCCACGCATTGGCAAACTCAATTTGACCAGCATAAGTATCAAAGTGAATGCCGTCTGTCCTATTCTCCGAACCATAAATGTTATCAGTGTTAGGTCCAGCAAAAACATTAGGCACAGGTGCAAGGTTGGGGTCATTATTGAAGCCAGAAATAAGGGTGTTTTGACCAAGGATTGGACCATCATGCGGGTTTGGGTTTCTCGAAACTCTTGCTATAATCCAGGCTAAACTATTATGTTCGGCATTTTCGCGGGTTTTATTGATTACGTTTTTGACATTCTCATAATATGGTACCAAAAAAGTTTCGGGGTCACTTTCTCCTTGATGCCAAAGTATACCACGTAGCCCAGTCAGACTCCCATAATAAGCAACACTATTTTCTAAAGCTCGATATGGAGCCCCCAAATCTTGGCGTTTCCAACTTTCTCCGCTATAAGGTAAACCTTGAGCCGATTTACTCCAGTTTTCGCTTGAAGTGCCACCGTGAGCTGCTCCATAAAATAAAATCGGAACACCTAATTTACTCGCCAGCAAGTCTCCCAATTTTCCCCATGCCCAAGGCACATAATGAAAAGGACCTATTTTTCCAGAATCACCAACCATTTTTGAGAATCCAATCGGTAATCTGTTATAGTCAGTCAGATTGTCGCTATAATTAATTGAATTTACTCGGTCGTCAGTAGCAGGCGTGCTTACGCCTGCTCCTCCTTGTGCGTTCGACTGTCCAGCAATGGCAAATACTTCACCCACACCTACTTTTTGAATAGTTTTGGTATCAATCAGGGCATTGTTTTTATAGGCTCTTACTTCTAAACTATACCAACCACCTATTGCGGTGAGTGTGCCATAAAAATAACCGTTATTTGGATTTGTTTGTATTGTAGTCCATGCCGTAGTTGTACCCCCTTGCTGTGCAACAACTCTTGCATCAATTCTATCAATTGCCGAATAATAAGTGCCAGCAATATTAATTTGAGCTTGATTTGAATTATTTCTTTGAAATATCATTCGCTCAACTGGGTGCGAAATAGCAATTTGGCAGATGGCCTTTAGAGAAACGATACACAATAAACCCAATAGGAAAATGTGTTTTTTGATACTGATTTTCGAGAACATTTTCATAAAATTTTACTCAGGCTATTTTTAAATTTAACGAAATAGACTGATGTTTCGCTTAAAATATTGTACAAATGTGGTAAAAATCAATTAGGAAACGAAATTTTACCCATACTAACACTCGGAACGCCTTGGCGTGAACCAAAATCTGTTTGCCCACCTGCAACTGCTTCATTGGCAAGAGTTGCGAACAAAACCGCTTCTTTAGCGTCGCCAGAAATGCCCAAATCATCAGTTTTTTGAAAATCGAAATTGGGTAGTAATCCTTGTAAATTGTTCATAATTAAAGGATTATGCACTCCGCCGCCGCTTCCGTAGATTTTGTACGAATCAGACTTAAACTGTAAAATTGCCTCAGCAATCGTTTCGGCTGAAAAGCGGCATAGAGTTGCCAAAATGTCTTCGTGTGAAAGCTCATGTGTTAGACTTTTTTCTTGGGCATTTGTCAAATATTTGAGATTGAATAATTCGGGGCCTGTTGTTTTTGGGAGCGGTTTTGAAAAGAAATCATTATTTTTCAATGCCATAAGTAAGTCTTGATTTACTGCCCCTCTTTTTGCAATCTTCGCATCTTCATCATAAGGTAAACCAAAATATTTTTTTACATAAGCATCAATCAATGTATTTCCAGGACCTGTATCGGTTGCAAAAACCTCATTTGCATCCAAATTTCCTGCCAAATATGTAAAATTTGCAATTCCTCCCATGTTTAATAAGATGCGATTTTCATTGCGTTTTGAAAAAATCAAGTAATCGCCATAAGCTGCCAGTGGAGCCCCTTCACCTCCTGCTGCACAATGTTTTTGACGAAAGTCCGATAGAGTAATAATTCCTGTTTTTACGGCAATATGGTCGCCATCACCAATTTGTAGTGTAGCGTTCGGGAATTTTTCGAGTCCATGTAGGATTTTTGGGGCGTGGAAAACCGTTTGTCCGTGACTGGCGATTAGGTCAACGTCTTCGGCTGAAATATTCCATTTTTTCAAACAATCGTTAATGATTTCAGCGTGAAGATTCCCAATCCAAGGATTCAGCACGCATAATTGTTGAAAATCAATGGTTGATTTGGCAAAAATCTTTCGGATTTCGTCTTTAATATCTTCATCAAAACCGACGGTTTCAAAGGCCACAATGCTTACTTCTGTATCTCCGCCACTGCCACGAAATTTACATAGTGCCACATCAAGCCCATCCATCGAAGTGCCTGACATTAAGCCAATTATCGATCTTTCTTCTTTTTGAGCAATCTTATAAAGTTTGTCGATGTTTTGATTCATTATGTCTATATTTTGAATACAAAGCTAAATCATTTTAGACACGATTAAAAAAGATTATTAGTTTTACAAGATTTGATTTCTTGCGATTTGAACGATAATAAATTAGAAAACCAATAGTGTTTTCTGTATTTTTGATAATCTATTTTTCTACAATAAATTCAACCTTGACAAAACTCATGATAAAAAAGACTTTATTTCTTCCTATTTTCTTATGTTTACTTACAATCGCTTGCCAACGCACCTTAACACATACACCTATTGCACCGCCCGATGAAGTAGATTATAAAGTCAATCGACTTGAAAGTGAAATTGTGAATTATGAGAAAAAAGATGCCGAAATTGGCTTAGAAAAACTACAAGGACAAACTGTTTTCTACGGAAGTTCGAGTATCAGACTTTGGAAAACCCTGAAAGAAGATTTTGCTCCACTTTCGGTAATTAATCATGGTTTTGGGGCGGCTACCTTTCCCGAAATGACCTATTATGCCGAACGAATGCTCGTGCCATATAAACCTAAAACCATTGTTTTGTACTGCGAAAATGACCTTTTCATGGGAAAACCACAACGAACTTCCGAACAAGTTTTTGATAATTTTGCAGAATTAGCCACACTAATTCAAAATCGACTTCCTAAAACGAAGGTTTATTATATTTCGATGAAACCTTCAATTTCAAGAAAAACCGATTGGGCGAAAGTTGCCAAAGCTGATGCCATGATTGAAGATTATATAAAAAAGCATAAAAACTTTACGTACATTGATATTCGCCCAGCGATGTATCGCCCTAATGGCAGCATTAATGGTGATTATTTTGTGGGTGATAGCCTTCACATGAAACCCGCAGGCTATGAAGCATGGACAAAAATTATTAGATCATACTTAATAAAATAGTAGAACCAGTCTCCTGACTTGTTAACGTTTACAAAATATTCAACCCTAAAATCATATTTTCAATGAAAAAACTCTTCTGTATTTTTTCTTTTCTGCTGGTAAGTAGCATAACTTTTGCTCAGCCAGCAACTCCAATGATAAAAGTAATTGTCGCACCCGACCATGATGATTGGACGTATAAAATTGGTGAAAAAGTTACGTTTTCGGTAACTGTGCTGAAATGGGGAAATCCTTTGAAAAACACAAAAATTACCTACCAAATAGGGCCAGAAAAGTTTGAAACAAAGAAAGATAGTACTGTTTTGAAAGATGGTGTGATAAAGCTTGATGGCGGAACAATGACAACTTCGGGCTTTTTGCGTTGTACGGTCATTGCCAAAGTCGATGGAAAAGAATACCGAAATCTGGCAACGGCTGCTTTTGAACCCGAAAAAATTCAACCAGCAGTAGAAATGCCCAGCGATTTTATGGAATTTTGGAATAAAGCGAAGGCGAATCTCGCAAAAGTACCGATGGATGCAAAAATGACTTTGCTGCCCGAACGATGCACAGAAACTGTAAATGTTTACCACCTAAACCTTCAAAATTATAAAGAGGGTGGCACAACTCGCTTATATGGTATTTTGTGTGTACCGAAAAAAGAAGGAAAATATCCAGCCTTGTTGCGTGTGCCAGGTGCGGGCGTGCGTCCGTATGCAGGTGATGTAAGAACTGCTGAAAAAGGAGTAATAACTTTAGAAATTGGGATTCACGGAATTCCCGTGACGATGGATTTGGGCGTTTATACCGACTTAGGGGCGGCCGCTCTCAGCGGATATTGGACTTACAATTTAGATAATCGTGACCAATATTATTATAAAAAAGTATTTATGGGTTGTGTGCGTGCCAATGATTTTTTGGTAAGTTTACCACAATTTGATGGTACAAATTTGGCCGTTGTGGGCGGGAGTCAAGGTGGGGCGTTGTCGATTATTACGGCTGCTCTTGATTCTCGTGTAAAATGGGCGGCTCCGACTTACCCTGCGATGTCTGATATGGTTGGGTATTTAAAAGGTCGTGCGGGAGGCTGGCCACATATTTTTGATAAAAATAATCCGCACCATAATACCGAAGCTAAAATCAAGACTGCGGCTTATTATGATGTGGTGAATTTTGCCAAAAACCTTAAAGTGCCGTGCATTTATTCGATGGGCTTCAATGACGAAACTTGTCCACCAACTTCGATGTGGGCTGCGTATAATTCGATTTCTTCGCCAAAAGAATTAAAATTGTACCAAGAAACAGGTCATTGGACTTTTCCCGAAGAAAATGAAGTTATCCAAAATTGGTTACTCGATAAACTAATCAAGAAATGAAATTCACCGCTTTTCCAGTAGTCAGATATTTGCTGTTTTTTATTTTGGGAATCACTGTTTTTCTACAAACTCAGTTGTTTTCGGTATATATCTATTACTTGATTGGCGGTTTATTGGGTGCTTTTGGAGTATCGATTTTCTTTCAAAAACCGATACTCCGTGGCTCTATTCTGATGCTTATTATTTTCTTGGCTGGTTGGTTGCTCACTTATCAGAAAACCGCTATCAATCAGCCAAGTCATTATACTAATTTGCCGCAGTTTACTCATTATCAAGCGGTTATTATTTCAAATGCCGAAACAAAACCCAAAACCTACAAAGTTGAAGCTGAGATAAATGCCATAAGAGTTGATGGTAAATGGCAAAATTCTACGGGTAAAACGCTCCTTTATTTCAACCGACAAGAATCAGAAAAACCACAATACGGCGATGTTTTTTTGATAAAAGACATACCTCGTGAGGTAGAAGCCCCGAAAAACCCCGAAGAATTTGATTATCGACGTTTTTTGCAAAACAAAGGCATTTACGCTCACCATTTTTTGTGGGGACAAGAATATATCAAAATTGGCCACGAAGCACCGTCTAAACTTTTGGAGTTTTCGTATAAGTCAAATCAATATGCCGATAGTGTTTTTAAGGCTCGAATTCAAACGCCCAACGAATATGGTGTTGCGAGTGCGATGGTTGTTGGTTTGCGTGATGATATTGATAATGAACTGCTCGATGCCTACTCAGCTTCGGGGGCAATTCATGTACTTTCGGTGTCGGGAATGCACGTCGGAATCTTGTTTTTGTTTCTTGGCTGGATGTTGGGTTGGATAAAAAAGCGTGGAAAATACGGCAAACAAATCTTTGCAGCGGTCGTAATTCTACTTTTGTGGGGATATGCTGTTTTTACTGGACTTTCTTCGACTGTTTTGCGAGCAACGGTGATGTTTTCGTTTATTCAAATTGGAACGGCCATCGACCGCCGACAAAATATTTATAATACGCTTGCCATTTCGGCACTTTTACTGCTTTGTTGGAATCCTTACTGGTTAGTTGATGTAGGTTTTCAGTTATCGTATTTGGCCATTATTGGTATTGTTTTCCTGCATCCGTACCTTAACCAATTGGTCACGCCAAACAATCCGATTATCAGAAATCTTTGGGAAGGTACTTGTGTTTGTTTTTCGGCACAGTTATTTACTTTTCCGTTGAGCGTTTATTATTTCCATCAATTCCCGACCTTTTTTCTCATTGCCAATCCATTTGTGGCGTTTTTCTCGTTTGCAGTTTTGCCTGCGGGTTTACTTTTATTAATGGTTGCTCCGATTCCTGTTTTATCTGATGTCGTTACCTTTATCTTGAAATATTCGTTGGTTTGGCTCAATAAAAGCATTTTTCTTGTAGAAAAACTACCTTTTGCTACGCTGAAAGGTTTTTCGATGTCAATTCCCGAAATGTTGTTTTTGTATGCAACAATAGTGCTAATGATTCTCTTTTTTCTTCGTTCTGAAATCAAATATCTACGAGCTACTTTGTTGATTATGAGTATTTTAGTTTGCTTGAATATTGCAAAGGACTATTTTCAAAGCCAGCAAAAAGCATTGACTTTTCATTTTATTCCTAAAAAATCGGGCATTAGTATTATTGATGGAAAATCGGCGACCTTCATTGCCGATACGGCTCTGCTCAATAGTAAGAAAATCTATGATTTTCATCTTAAAAACTATTATGATAAACACGGAGTTATCAATCAAAACGAATTGGCTTTAAATCAATACGCCAACAAACAAGGCGTAACATTTTTGGATTTTGAGGGAAAACGAATTTTGTGGTTACAACAAAAATTCAACGGTAATTTGCAAGGAAACGCTGATTATGTGCTGCTTTCAAACAATGCGATTCGGAAATTAAGTCCAGCTTTTAAGAAATTTCAAACAGGTCTAATCATTGTCGATGATTCCAATAAGCGTTATGTAGTAGAAAACCTCAAACATCAAGCCGATAGTTTACACCTTAATCTTATTTCTTTATACGATACAGGTGCTTTTTCGATTAATGAATAATTACAATTTTATAACTTCCAAATGCTTAAAACTTAGCCATTGTCAGTGTCCTCACTGACAATTTTCGTTATCAATTATTTACCGCAAAAATTCATTTATTTTTATCCAAATGCTTAAAATTTACCTTTCTAATACTCTTTTTATTGCCTTTATTGCTCTAAATTGTTTTGCCCAAGAAGCTGATTCTACCAAACAACTCAACGAGGTAGTTGTGCGTGGTTTTGAAACCGAACGCAAATTGAGCGAAACCGCCGCATCGGTTAATGTACTTACTATCAAAGATATACAACGCTTTGAAAATACTTCACTCGTGCCAGTTTTCAATACTTTACCAGGTGTACGCATGGAAGAACGCTCGCCTGGGAGTTATCGTTTGGCTATTCGTGGAAGTTCGCTTCGTTCACCTTTTGGGGTTCGTAATGTGAAAGTTTATTGGAATGATATTCCATTGACCGATGGCAATGGAAATACTTTTCTAAACTCGCTCGATATGAACACAATCGGCAATATTGAAGTAATTAAAGGCCCAGCGGGAAGCATTTACGGAGCAGGAACGGGCGGAGTTGTGCTACTCGGAGGAGCAAAAGCCGATGGAAATAATGCCCGAAAAGGCCATACAAATTATATCAATACGGGTGTGGCTTATGGCAGTTATGGCTTGCAAAACAGGAATTTTTCGTGGAATGTAGCTTCCGAAAAAGTCAATTCGGTATTGAGTTATGCACACGCCCAAACCGATGGTTATCGACAAAATAGTGCAGCAGTGCGTGATGTGCTAAGTTGGCGTTCGAATTATTTTATTTCTCCCAGTAAAACCTTAAATATCAGTACTTTATATTCGGATATTAAATACCAGACGCCAGGCGGGTTAAATCAAGCACAGTTTGAAAAAGACCCAAGTCAGGCACGTTTAGCAACGGCAACTTTGCCAAGTTCGATTCAGCAAAAAGCAGGAATTTATCAAAAATTATTTAATATTGGCGTTTCGCAAGAATATCGTTTAAATGCTCATTGGACAAACGTAACGAGTATTTACGGAACAGTTTCCGAACTCCGAAATCCATTTATTACCAATTATGAAATTCGTAACGAACAAACTTTTGGCGGAAGAAGCCGAATGAATTATTCGTTTGATGTTGGGAGTCTGAAAAATCGCTTAACTGTGGGTGGTGAACTACAAAAATCAGCTTGGGTGATTCGTAATTTTGGGAATAAAGCGGGCGTAATTGATACGCTACAAACCAATGATAATGTAGCGGCGTGGAATTATTTCTTGTTTGGTCAGCTCGAAACCGACTTGCCACAAAATTTCATCTTGACGATTGGCGGCAGTTATAATCGTTTCAAGTATGATTTTACTCGCTTGTCGGATGCTCCGAAAATCAAGCCTATTTCTGAATTATTGCCTGCGGCATTTTTACCAAGAATTGCCCTTTTGAAGAAAATACAAGATAAAATCTCGGTTTTTGCGAGTGTAAGTAGTGGATTTTCTCCGCCAACCGTTACCGAATACATCAGTGGTTATCAAACCAGTACGTTTGTGCCATCGCTCGCTCCCGAAAAAGGTATCAATTATGAAGTTGGTACTCGTGGAAACTTGCTTAAAAAACGAATTAATTTTGATGTTACGGCCTATTCATTTCGCCTAAAAAATACTATCGTTCGCCGCACCGATAATGCAGGAAGAGAGATTTTTACGAATGCAGGAAGCACGCTTCAAAACGGACTTGAATTATTAGTAAATAGCTTGATTATCAAGAATATAGACAAAGAATTCATTCAAGAATTGCGAGTTTTTACGAGCTATACTTTCAATGATTATAGCTTTAAAAACTACCTGCAACTCAAAACCGATTTATCGGGTAATTCCCTTACAGGTGTGCCTCGCCAAGTATGGGTTTCGGGTGTAGATTTACAAACAAAAATAGGTTTTTACCTCAATTCAACGCTCAATTTTACCGACCGTATTCCACTGAATGATGCCAACTCGGTTTATGCTAATTCTTATAAATTATTGAATGCCAGAATAGGTTATCGTAAAAATTTCGAGCGAATTGGCTTGAATATTTATACCGCAGGTGATAATTTATTGAATGAAGTCTATAGTCTGGGAAATGATATAAACGCCGTAGGAAATCGTTTTTTCAACACCGCTGCACCAAGAAATTGGCAGTTTGGTGCGAGTTTGAGTTTGTTTTTGTGAGTTTTGTAGCACAAGTTTCTAACTTGTCATGGCGTGTGGGTGAATTACAAACTCAGCTTTAGCCAAGCATAGCTTTTTGTGAAAACATTCTTAAATCATTATTCACAGCACATGAGAACCCTTTTGTTTGTCTTTTTGCTAATGATAACCTCAAAATTCAGTGCTTCATACGCACAGGACTTATCGCAGCATCTTTGGAAAAATCGGGTTATACTCATTCTCTCCGAAGATAATACGGCTTTTGAACGACAAATACTTGCCTTCAAAACCAACGAAAAGGGAATGAATGAACGAAATTTGATTGTATATCACTTAAAAACTGATGAATACAAACAAGTGATGCCCAAAAGTGAAGTTCGGAAATCGAAGAATTTATTTGAAAAGTATAAACAAGCAAATATTGCCTTCGAGGTTATTTTGATTGGCTTGGATGGCGGCATTAAACTCCGACAAAAAGATTTTCTTTCTTGCGAAAAACTATTTGGAACCATTGACTCAATGCCCATGCGGAGTACTGAAATAAGGAATCGTGATTGAGTTTTGTTCCTATTTATCCACCAGTTACTACAGGAGACAATTGATTTTACTTGTTCTCTGATGCCGTTGTAACAACGGCTGACTCAACGACTGATTTTAAAATCAGCCGAACACACGTAACATTTTGCCTAACGGGGACAAGTTTTTAACTTGTCTCTTTGAAAACTTAGTAACTTCCATTGATTCCCTCGCAATAATCAAATATCGCTTTAATGTCAGCTTCTGTCAAGTGTTCAAAAGATGTCATTTCGGTTTTATTAAACTGCACATAAAGTTTTCGAGCTTCTCTATTTGTTTTTATGAACTTTTGAGAGTTTTGAGTAAATTTAACAATCCATTTCCAGTTTCTTCTTTTTCTAATACCTTTTAAACCTGGACCTACAACTATTTCTTCCGTAACAGCATGACAATATGCACAATTATTTTCAAATAATTCCTCACCTCTTGCGAATATTGGGTTGCTTTCTCTTGCGTAATATAAGTTTGCACAAGTACCACACCAAAACTTAGGTTCAGCTTGTTCTGCAACTTTATCTTGGTCTTGTTTTATTTTTAAAAGGCAATATACAATCAAACAACCAACTAAAACCATCACAGCCAATAAGCTATAAATATTTTTTAAGATTGAGATTATATATTGCTTTTCCATTATGTTTGAATTGCTTATATGTTGTGACAAGTTAAAAACTTGCCCTACAAAAACTATTCCACCGAAAACATCTTCAAACAAACAGGAACAGGAACTTCAATTTGTTTGCCAGTTGGCGATAATTTTCCTGTTTTGGCATCTCTTTTAAAAATTACAATATTATCTGTCTCCTGGTTGGCTACCAAAACAAACTTTCCGTTGGGTGTAATCATAAAATTACGAGGTATTTTTCCGAGAACTGGTTCGTTACCGAGGTAAGTTAGTTTTCCAGTTTTTTGGTCAATGCTATACATCACAATTGTATCGGTAGTATTTGTAGGAGCAAAAATGCCGTTTTTATTTCCTGCATCTACATAACGATTCGAGCCATACAAAAACTTTCCATCGGGCGAGATATGAATATCGGCACAAAAACTCTTGTTTTTATCTTTAAAATCTTGGGCAAGCGTAGTGATTGTCTGAAAAGGCGTTAGTTTCCCTGAAGCATAATTGAAAGCCGTGACGGTGCTACTTAATTCTTGAATCACATAAGCAAATTTACCGTTTGGATGAACCGTAAAATGGCGTGGCCCCGAGCCATCGACTACTTTAGTAAAAGCAGGTTTTCCTTCCAAAAGTTTTCCATTTTTGGCATCTAAACTATACGTCATAATTTTATCAATGCCTAAATCTGGCACAAAAATATCTCGATTATTCGGAGCAATATTTACCGAATGAACGTGTGGTTTTTCTTGGCGGTTTTTATTCGGGCCATTTCCTTCGTGATTAATGGTTTGCGTAGCTTTTCTAAGCGAACCATCGGCCTCAACTGGTAAAATCGACAAATTTCCTCCCGAATAATTTCCTGCCAAAACCCATTTTCCTGTTTTGTCGATGCTGATGTGGCAAGGGTCTGCTCCGCCTGATGATTGGGTGTTGAGCTTGGTTAAATTGCCTGATTTTTTATCAAAACTATAAGCCGTTACTGAGCCATCGCTTGTTTCGGTGACAGCATAAACAAATTTTTGGTTGGGTGAAACTGTCAAAAAAGATGGATTTTTGATGCCAGTGGCTTTACTAACAGCACTAAATTCGCCAGTATTGGTATTGAATTTATAGACGTAAATGCCCTCACTCGGATTTTTGGTGTTGGGGCGTGTGTATGTGCCAACGATTAGGTATTGTTCATCTTTTGACTGAGATTTGCTGATTTGTGGCAAAAATAATAAGCTGCCAAAGAAGGCTACTAAAGCTTGTTTGAAGTTCATGAATAGAGGAATAAATGGCGTAGTTTGAAAATATTTTCTCCAAAGATATACTAAGATTATCTTGATTTCAAGATTAATTTGATGGACAACTTTCGTTTAGAATATATAAAACAAAATTTCAATCTCCGAAATCTTGTAAATCATTTCAATCGTGCCTTAATTGCGGCTTTCAAACTTTACTATGCACGAATCAACAATAAAGCCTATTATTACGACCGTCAAAAGCGACGATGATGTTAGAGGGATTTTAGCACTTCAACAAAAAAACCTCAAGAAAAACCTTACGCCCGAGCAAATCCAAAGTCAAGGATTTGTAACTGTAGAGCATGAATATGCAGTGTTAAAGGCCATGAATGATGCCCAACCAAGCGTTATCGTAAAAGATGGTGAAACGGTCGTGGCTTATTGCTTGGCGATGTTGCCACAATTCAAAAATGGTGTACCAGAATTAAAAACCTTATTTGAGGCAATTGACGAAATAGACTACGAAAGTCAAAAACTAAAAGACTTTAATTATGTAGTTATGGGGCAAGTTTGCGTAGGAGAGGGCTACCGCAGTATGGGTTTTTTTGATGGAATGTATCAGAAACTCCGAGAAGAACTATCTGCGAAATTTGAAATGTGCGTAACTGATATTTCAACTAATAATACTCGCTCATTGAAGGCTCACGCACGAGTTGGGTTTATTGCTGTGAAAGATTTTGAAGATAAAAACCTAAATGAAGTTTGGCGAGTAGTTATTTGGGATTGGAGGTCATAAAAAAGGACGGCATTGCTTTGAGCGATGCCGTCCTTATATTTGCAAAATATTATTTCAATGTTGCCAAAGCAGCTTTTACTCTTGCTACAGCTTCTGTCAAAGCTTCGTCAGAGGCAGCAGTTGATAAACGTAAGCAATTTGGAGCACCAAACGAACCACCACCCACAAGTGCTACGTGAGCTGTTTCCAACAACCACATACACAATTGGTCAGCATCTTTGATAGTTACGTTTCCGTCAGATTTTCCGAAATAATAACTTACATCTGGGAATGCGTAGAACGCTCCGTCAGGCATATTTACTTTAAAACCTGGAATATCTCTTAATAAACCAACTACCAAATTACGACGACGTAAGTACGCCATTTTCATTGATTCTGCCGCCGAAGTATCGTCCCAAGCAACAACTGCTGCACGTTGAGCAATTGAGTTTGTTCCCGAAGTTACTTGTCCTTGTAATTTCTCTACTGCATCAGCAATCCATTTTGCTGCGGCAATGTAGCCCAGACGCCATCCAGTCATGGCAAAACCTTTAGCAAAACCATTTACTGTGATTACACGGTCTTTCATGCTTGGAATTGAGCCCATGCTGAAATGTCCTTCGTCAGTAAAGTTGATATATTCGTAGATTTCGTCAGCCAGAACAAAGATATTATCGTGTTTTTCGATAACCGCCGCCAATGCTCTTAATTCTGCTTCGCTATAAATCGAACCAGTTGGATTATTTGGCGAAGCGTACATCACAATTTTCGTACGGTCAGTGATGGCTGCTTCTAATTGCTCAGGTTTTACTTTGAAATCATTTTCAAATTTTCCTTCTACAATTACCGATTTTCCTTCGGCTAATTTTACCATTTCTGAATAACTCACCCAATATGGAGATAAGATAGCTACTTCATCACCTGGGTTAATCAAACAAGAAATAACATTCGCCAAAGAATGCTTAGCTCCCGTTGAAACCACAATGTTTTCTGGTTTCCAATCTATATTATTCTCACGTTTAAGTTTGTCTGCAATAGCCTTTCGTAGTTCAGGAATACCTGCTACGGGCGTGTAGTGGTGAAAACCAGCGTCGATTGCCGCTTTTGCAGCATCGCAAATGTGTTTTGGGGTTTTGAAATCTGGCTCTCCAACTGAGAGATTGATTACTTTGTGTCCCTGTGCCGCTAATTCACGTGACTTTTTCGACATACCAAGCGTGGCAGATTCTTCCAACGCATTGATTCTGTCAGCGACTAAATTTAATGCAGACATGATACTTTTTTGTAAAATTGATAATAAAATTGAAGAATTGAGTAAAACTGCTCAAATCGGGTGCAAAATTACGCCCTTTCAAATTGAAAAACCACATTTTTTACAATAAAGATTTTAGATAAAAGACACGAGACATGAGAAAAGTTTTGAGTTTTTGGCGTTTTTCCTCTCAAATCTTTTGTCTCTTGTCTAAAATCTTTATCAATTCTCAAAATTAGCATCACGTTTTTGCATTTTAGCGGCAAATGCTTCTTGGAGGTCATTTGAGAGCAACATGGCTGCATTCCAAGTAGCCATATAGTTGAGTCCGTCAGCCACTGAGTGGTCACGGGTGTGAAGCAAAATATGTTTGGTGCCACGAATCGACAATGGCGATTTTGAAGCAATAGTAGTTGCTATTTTCATTACTTCCTGAACCATCGTAGCTTTATCAGCAAACGAGCGATTAACGATACCGATTTTCTCGGCTTCTTTTCCTTCCACATTCCGACCCGTATAGGCCATTTCTCGCACCAATCCATCGCCAATGAGTTTGGGTAAACGCTGCAAAGTGCCTAAATCGGCCACCATTCCCATATCTATTTCTTTGATGGTGAAATAGGCATCATCTGTACAATAACGCATATCACAGCCACAAACTAAATCTATTCCACCACCAATGCAGCCACCATGAATGGCAGCCAAAACAGGTTTTGAGCAGTTTTCGATAGCATTGATAGGTGCTTGCAGACGAAACACATCTTTACGCACACGCTCACGTCGGCGGGCATCGCAGGCAATGTTGGTCTGTGAAACCGACATCAACAAACTCAAGTCAATTCCCGCACAAAAATGCTTGCTTTCGCCGCCTTCGAGTACCACCACTCGTACTTCAGGGTTTTCATCGAGGTATTCAAAAACTTCGGTGATTTCGTCCCAAGCGGTCTGATTTAACGCATTGGCTTTTTCGGGGCGATTGATTATCACATGAGCAATATGGTCTTCGATTGATAGTTTGAGTGTTTGCATGATGGTTTTGTTGTTTTAATTTATGTTGATTGTCTAATATTTTTTCTACGTTAACTACTTATGATCTATCAATACACTTCAATATAAATAATTTATACTTCGTAAAACACCAACATTTAACCGTAAACGGCATGATTTGTTAAAATTAATAGAATCCTAATGTTAGGTTTCAAAATTCTGTTGCAACTTTAGGCCTAAATAATCTACAAGGACTTTTTCTTAATATTTATAAAGGTAAAACATGCAAAAATTATTTATAAAACCACAGGGAATCTTTATCGTTTTATTGATAATATGTATATCTCCTTTTGCATATTTTTTTACCAAGTATGCAGTTAGTCTTCCATTTTTAGATGATTACTGGGCTGTTTATGATTTTACATGGATGGCTGAAAAAAAATATCGAGAAAAAGGTAAGATAATTCCTGATTATCTCTTTGCTTCAAATTTAGAGCATATTATTGCTTACACCAAGGCCACAGCTTTAGTTCTGTATGTTTTTCTCAGAGAAAAATTTAGTTTAATATACATGATGATTATCGGCAATGGGTCTTGGTTTGCAAGTATATGTATGATGGCCTGTGTATTTAAGAGACGTACGGGGGCATCATGGCTTTGGCTTTCACTTTTTCCTTTGATTGGAATCTCGCTACAATTCTACGAAAACTACTTTTGGGGAATGGCTTCGCACCAAAACTTTTCGGTTATTCTTTTTTCAATAATTGCTTTATATTGCTTGTGCTTCATAAAAAATCCAAGATTGTGCTCTTTTCTGGCTCTATTCTTTGCTGTTTTGGCCTATCTCACGAGTAGCACAGGTATCATGGTATTCTATACTGGAACTCTCTTGCTTTTTTTACAAAAGAGGTATTTCAGTGGAAGTATTTGGCTCACTTTCTCTTTAATCGGTACGATTATTTTATCAAAAATGTCAATGACTGATAATAGTATCATGCTTGAAATTGATAAAGTTTTAAATACGCTGAGGTTTATTGGGGGAATTGCACATTTTGAAGGAGATAGTACACTTTCACTAATATTAGGGGTATTATCAAGCTTGGGATTACTATACTACATCATTAAATCTGATATTTTAAAAGGTGGAAAACCAGACGGGGCCGAACTATTCTTTTTTGCAATAGTGCTATTTGCAATGCTTGTAGCAGTTGTTGCAGGGCATAAACGTCCAGATGTTCTCATCAGCCGCTACAAAGTCTATTCTGCTATTATCGTTCTTTCTCTTGTCGCACTTTTATATCTGAAATTTTTCAAAACCCAAAGCCGTTTAAAAGATTTATTTTTAACAGTTACGCTCTCTTTAGCGTTGGTTTATAATGTGCTTTCAACTTGGGTATATTCGTATGATATAAAAAAAAATTATGAGTATTTAGTGGCAGATACGTATAATTGGTATGTAAACGATAAAATCACAGCTCAGTTTCAAGCATTTTGTGATAATGATTATTACAAGTCTCTAATGAAAGACCTAAAAGTGCAAGTACCTACCAACGAAAATGTTGATTTTTTAATTAAAAATCTAAAGAATACAACAAAACCAGCGGAAAGAATAGCAATAAATACATCCTATAAAGTGGAGAATACAGTTGCGGGTTGCTCAATGAAAAAACTAAGCGTTTCTGCGGTCTTACCTGATAATATCTCTTCAGCAGATGACTTTTACTTGGTTCTATCATCCGAGACAAAGAATTTTGTTTTTTCATTTTTCCCCAAAAGAAATAGCTTATTAGAAAGCATAAAAACGCAAAGCAATTTTAGCCAAACTTTGACACAAACGGCTTTCTTACAATATCTGCCTGCGGGGAATTATGAAATGAGTATCGTTCGTTTGGGAGACCAAAAACCTTTGAGATATAGTAATCAGAAACCGATTTTGATAAAAATTTAAGTAAAAAGGCGTGAAGAAATAATTTCTTCACGCCTTTTTACTTAGCTAATGTTAAACTTCTTATTTCTTATCTCCACTCGTCTGAGTTCCTGCTGGTTTGTTTTTCAATGCTTCTTGCATTGGGTTTGAACCGCCACCACCAAAACTTCTTTGCTTAAAGGCTTGGAATTTTGTTGGTTGTTCAGGCTCTTTCGGGAAAGCATTATCCGAAGTATCAATATCAGGAATTTCGTGATAAGGGTCAAGTTTAAATTTGGCTACTTTTTTAGTTGTTACCAAAGTTTTCTTTACTTCTTTATCATTTAAACGCCAAATTTCGGCTGGAATTCTTACGTCTTCTTTTGTGCCATCTTCAAACTGCATTTGGATGATGATTGGCATAATTAAGCCACCTTTGTTTTTTAGATTTACTACATAAAAATTCTTTCCTTCTTCGATGAGTTTTTTATCGTCTTCGCTCAAAGTTGATAAATACTGCTCGTATTTTTTCTTATCGGCATCAGTTACGGCATATCTATCATAGGTATTATAGAAATCTTTCATCGTTGGGTCTGCCTCAACAACGGTTTCTTTAATATCGGTTTTATTACGGATATTACTCAAAGTTTGTGCTTTTGCATCAGCATCAGCTTTTGCGGCAGCTTTTAGTTTGGTTGGGTCTTGGCTATCAACGCTGTACCATTCTACATTGGCAATTGCTTGGTCGGCAGGCTCAACACCGTAGAACCAGCCTTTCCAGAACCAATCCAAATCAACACCCGAAGCATCTTCCATCGTGCGGAAGAAATCGGCGGGTGTTGGATGCTTAAATGCCCAACGGCGTGAATATTCTTTAAAAGCATAATCAAATAATTCACGACCCATTACGCTTTCACGCAGAATATTCAGACCAGTTGCAGGTTTTGAGTAAGCATTTGGGCCAAAAGTTCCTGGCAAAATATTATCCGAACTACTCATAATAGGATTTTGTTTGGCAGCATCAATTTTCATGTAGCCAGTAATTGCCTGTGGCTCAATCCCACCTACTGGGAAATTTCTGTCCCATTCTTGAGAGGCTAAACATTCCAAAAATGTATTTAAACCTTCATCCATCCATGACCACTGACGTTCGTCAGAGTTTACAATCATTGGGAAGAAATTATGTCCAACCTCGTGAATTACTACCGAAATTAAGAAGTTTTTTGTGCCTTCCGAGTAAGTACCATCAGCTTCGGGTCTTGCTCCATTGAAGCTCATCATTGGGTATTCCATACCACCAACCGAACCATGCACTGAGTAAGCGACTGGATAAGGGTAAGCAATGCTACGCTTTGAATAACTCGTAAGAGTGTGTGCTACAACTCTCGTAGAATATTGTCCCCAAAGTGGATTGGCTTCTTTCGGGTAAAGCGACATCGCCCAAACTTTTTTGCCTTCTACATCAACCTGCATGGCATCCCAGATAAATTTTCGTGAAGCTGCAAAAGCGAAGTCACGTACATTTTTAGCGGCATAAACCCAAGTTTTTTTGCCAGTTGGCTTGCCTTTTTCAGCAGCTTCTGCCTCTTCTTGCGTTACGATTGCAATTGGGCTTTTAGTATTTTTTGCTTGCTCCCAACGCTTGATTTGCGTAGTAGTTAATACATCTTTCGCATTTTGAAGCTCGCCAGTTGCACCAACAACCATGTCGTTCGGTACAGTCAAAGCAACTTTATAGTCGCCAAATGGCAAAGTAAATTCGCCTTGACCCAAAAATTGTTTGTGTTGCCAGCCGTTTACGTCGTCATAAACTGCCATGCGTGGAAACCATTGAGCAATCTCATAAAGAACATTTCCATCTTTCGGGAAAAGCTCGAAACCACTTCTTGCACCACTTCCTTTCAAATCTACGATATTAAATTTCCAATCAACTTGTAGCGTAAAAGCCATGCCTTTAGCCAAAGGTGTTGGTAAATCAATACGCATCATGGTTTCGTTGATGGTATATTTCAAATCTTTTCCGAGAGCATCTTTTACAGCCGAAATCTTATAGCCATAATCTTTGGCATTTGCTCCTGTCATATTGCCCAAAGCATTGAAACTTGCACCATTAGCTGGGTTAATGGCAGATTGACCGATGCTTGTACCCATCGAACCTTTTGCAAAGAGATTTTGGTCAAGTTGAAGCCATAAATATCTTAATTCTTCGGGGGCGTTGTTGGTGTAAGTAATTTTTTCGGTTGCCGTAATTGATTGTTTGGCATCGTCTAACTCAGCTTTGATGTCGTAATCGGCTTTTTGTTGCCAGTAATCTTTGCCAGGACTACCACTTGCTGTGCGGTAAGTATTAGGAGTTGGCAAACCTGCTCCTATTTGCTCAAATCGAGTATTGGCATTGTATTCGGTAGTAGCCGCAGGGCGTTGTGCCTGAGCCACCAAACTACAACTGAGCGTGAATAGGGTAAGGATGGATAGTTTTTTCATATAAAATGGATGAAGTTTGATTTTATGCGAAGATAGAAAGAAATAATTATTTTTGATGAAGCAAAGAGAAAAAGCTACTCGAAAAACAAGTTTCAGAGTAGCTTTTAATATGAATTGTAGGCAATTATTACGCCTCAGCTTCAATCACATTGATTTTTTGGATTTTATCGCCTTGACGAATCGCATCAACAACATCAAGACCTTCAACGACTTTACCGAAACAAGTATGATTACGGTCTAAGTGTTGTGTATTTGAGCGGTTGTGGCAGATAAAAAACTGCGAACCACCAGTATTACGTCCACGGTGAGCCATTGAAAGAACTCCTTTATCATGGTATTGGTTATTACCTGTCAATTCGCAAGGAATTGTATATCCTGGGCCACCAGCACCCGTACCAGTTGGATCGCCACCTTGAATCATAAAGTTTGGAATCACACGGTGGAAAATCAAACCATCGTAGAAACCTTTTTTTGCTAAAGTAACAAAGTTATTTACTGCAATCGGAGCATCTTGCTCATAAAATTCGATTGTCATTGTACCTTTGTCGGTAATCATTTCTGCTTTTAACATACTTTTTTTGAATTTGGTAATTTGTAAAGTTTTATTCTAATTTTAATATTCTATCATCCTATCATTGAATCATTCTCTCATTGGATTTATCCACCAATCGTAGTCATTGATTCTGAAACTACGCTTGTACGACGCTTTTCGGCCTCAAAACCATCTTTTGCTCGATTTTGAAGGGCATCATAAATGCGTTGTTTGATTTCTTCATCGGATAATTTCTGACGCATAAAGTCTCTTACATTGAAAACACCGTCATCATACAAACAAGTTCGGAAACTGCCCGTAGGTGTTACACGAATGCGATTGCAAGTACCACAAAAAGTTCGACTAAATGCTGCAATTACGCCGACTGTTCCTTTAAAGTTGGGAATATGATAGTTGTATGAAGTCGAATTAGGTTCGTCTTGTAATTTATATAATTCGGGATGTGCCGAGCGAATTAAATCTATGATGCGACGATAACTCCAAAATTCCATTTGTTCGGGGCGAAGTCCTTCGCCGTTAAATGGCATTTCTTCGATAAATCTCAATGAAACGTTTTGATTGCGAGCTAATTCGACCATTGATAAAATATCTTCGTCGTTTTTACCCGCCATCACTACGGTATTGATTTTTACTGGAATATCATGTTCGAGAAGTGCTTCGAGCGTTGCCCAAACTTTTGGAAATTCATCTCGTCGAGTGATTTCAAAGAATCGTTGGCGGTCGAGCGAATCTAAACTAAGATTGACCGAACTGATGCCAATTTTCTTTAATTCGGGTACTAACGGAGCAGTTAACACGCCATTTGTGGTGATATTGATTTTGTTGATTCTCTCAATTTCTGATAATTTCCACAGAAAAGGAATAATATCTCGACGAACGAAAGGCTCTCCACCTGTAATTCTGACTTTACTAATGCCCATTTCAGCCAAAATCGTGCAAAGTCGAATCATTTCTTCGTAGCTCAATAAATGTGGTTTGGGCAAATACTGAATGCCTTCTTCGGGCATACAATAAAAGCAACGCAAATTACAGCGGTCGGTAACAGCCAGCCGCAGGTAATTAATGGGTCTTCCGTGATTATCTATGAGCATCAATACGATAAGTAATAGTTACATAACCTATTTATAATCTTTGAGGTTCAAAAATTGTTGATAGGGTGTGTTATTGTTTGAGTAAATATACTCTCATTTCGTATAAAAAACCAAAAGAGGCACAGAATTCTCTATGCCTCTTTCGGATATTCTTTTCAAGAAAAGTTTTTAAGCTACTGACTCAGCTAAAACCAAAACTTTATTTTTTGCTGCTTCAACTACGCCACCATCCACAACGAAAGTTTCCTTTTTGCCGTTGGCTTCGATAACTAAGTTTCCTTTAGCGAGTGTGCTAACGATGGGTGCGTGGTTATTCAAGATTTGAAATCCACCGTTGCTTCCTGGTAAAATTACCGAGTCAACAACACCAGCGTAAACTTTCTTATCAGGAGTAATTATTTCTAAGTTCATTTTTCTTTGAGATGCGAGATTCGAGATTTAAGATAGGAGATTTGAGCAAATTCTTCATTCTCATATCTCATATCTCATATCTCATATCTCTATTTAGACGCTTCTGCGATTAATTTTTCTCCTTTCACAACTGCATCTTCGATAGTTCCTACCAAGTTGAATGCAGCTTCTGGAAGGTGGTCATAATCACCATCCATAATTTGATTAAAGCCTTTGATTGTATCGTTGATGTCAACCAAAACTCCTTTCAAACCTGTAAATTGCTCAGCAACGAAGAACGGTTGAGATAAGAAACGTTGTACACGTCTTGCACGTGATACAGTCAATCTATCTTCTTCAGAAAGTTCTTCTAAACCAAGGATTGCAATAATATCTTGTAATTCTTTGTAACGTTGTAAGATATTCTTCACACGTTGAGCAGTATTGTAGTGAGCATCGCCCAATACTTGTGCCGATAAAATACGTGAAGATGAATCAAGAGGGTCAACCGCAGGATAGATACCTAACTCAGCAATTTTACGGCTCAATACAGTAGTTGCATCAAGGTGGGTAAATGTTGTTGCAGGAGCAGGGTCAGTCAAGTCATCGGCAGGAACGTAAACGGCCTGTACTGATGTAATCGAACCACGCTTCGTTGAAGCGATACGCTCTTGCATAGTACCCATTTCAGTTGCCAATGTTGGTTGGTAACCTACCGCTGATGGCATACGACCTAAAAGGGCTGATACCTCAGAACCCGCTTGAGTAAAACGGAAGATATTATCAATAAAGAAAAGGATATCACGACCTTTACCTTCGCCATCACCATCACGGAAGTGTTCGGCTACTGTCAAACCCGAAAGGGCTACACGAGCACGAGCTCCTGGAGGCTCATTCATTTGACCGAAGATAAATGTTGCTTGTGATTCTTTCAAAGCTTCTCTATCTACTACGCTCAAATCCCAGCCACCTTCTTCCATTGAATGTTTGAATTTGTCACCGTATTTAACGATACCAGACTCAATCATCTCACGGAGTAGGTCATTTCCCTCACGAGTACGCTCACCTACACCCGCAAATACTGAAAGACCAGCATAAGCTTTGGCAATATTATTAATCAACTCTTGAATCAATACGGTTTTACCAACACCCGCACCACCAAAGAGACCAATTTTACCACCTTTTACGTAAGGAGCAAGTAGGTCAATTACTTTGATACCAGTGAAAAGTACTTCGGTTGCAGTTGCTAAGTCTTCAAACTTAGGAGCAGCACGGTGAATAGACATACCTTTGGTAGTCACTTCGCCTAAACCATCAATCGCTTCGCCAACAACGTTGAACAAACGACCTTTGATTTCGTCGCCCGTAGGCATCGTGATAGGAGAGCCTAAGTGAAGAACTTCCATTCCACGTTGTAAACCTTCAGTTCCTTCCATCGCAATGGCACGAACTCGGTCTTCACCAAGGTGTTGTTGAACTTCAAGAATTACTTTCTGACCGTTTGCCTTAGTTACCGACAACGCATCAAGAATTGGAGGAATTTGAGAATTTTCGCCTTCAAAACTTACGTCCACTACGGGTCCGATAATCTGAGAGACTTTACCGATATTTGCCATTTATTGAGAATTTTAAATTAAAATCTGAAACGTTGATTTTAGTGTACTCGCATTTCAGCGTGCAAAATTAGATAATCAAGTTCTGAAAAGCAAAACTTGTGACATAGTTTTTGTATTTTTTTTAGAGAAAAGTGCTTTTTCTGCCCTATTTGTTGGAGTAAAAGAGGAAAATTGGTTTAGTAGAAGATTGAAGTTGAACAATTTCTTAGAAAAACAACTTACAGGGTCTATTTATTCGCCTTGAAATTCTTATACTTTATCTCTTTGCTTCGCTTTGTGTATTGAAAAAGCTTAATTTTGCAGTTGAAGTATAATTTTAATGAAAGTAATAATCTTCGTTGTTTTCGCTTTCACGGTATTTAAGAGAAAATACAAACATTTTTTTTCTATGACTCTAAAATTTCTTTGTAAGAAATGGTATATTCTTCAGAGTATAGACGCTGATAATCTTTGGCAAATTTCTCATAAGTGCTTTTGGCGAGCGTGTGCTTACCCAAGTGAACTAAAGCTCGGCATTTGAGTGACATCGCAATTTCATCAACCGAATCGAATTTGAAAATATTGTCGGCAATCTCTACGATTTCTTCGGCGTTGTCGTTAATGTTGAGTTTTTTAGAATACGCCAAATATGTATCAATTACTTTGTTTGAGATTTCTCCCTTGAAATCATCAAGCCATTCGTACTCAACGTTTAACAAGAAACCACCACGATTAATAATTTCGGTTAAGATATTTATTTGTTCTACGCTCAGTGTTTTCTTAGTAGTTGTGAGTTTCTGAAATTCAAAATAGTCAATATAGATAAGGTTTGGGTCGAATATGATTTTCCAGTTTCCTGTATCTTTAGTAATTTCAATCGTTGGTAATTGCTCAAAAATACTTTTCAACTTTGTAATATTGACCGAACGATTATTTCTGGCACTATTGGTGGTTTTATCGAACCAAAACATTTCATTCAATTGAGCTGAGTTTACACCTTTTCCCCATTTAATCGAATGAAGGAGCAGGTACAAAAACATTTCTTTGAGCAATGGCGTAAACTGATTGGTTATATTTACCCCTTTGCCATTTAAAAACTGGAAACCGCCGAATAGTAATATTTGCCCCTTATTGATTGACTCCTCGACAACTGTTTCTGAAGAACTTTCAATAGCTGGTTTATTATCAATAACAATCTTTTCTTCTTTTTCCTTAATTGCAGGAGCAAGTTGCTGTGTTTTATATGTTCGTTTTTTTCGGGCGAAAAAGACACTTATAATGACAGCAATTATCAACAAAGGCAAACCATAAAGGAGTACTTTGCCAAAAATTTGTGAAAAATTACTTTCTACTTTGGCTACAACTGGAAGATTTGAGGGTGGAAAATCAAGTGAATAAATGGTGATTTCGGTTGAGTCGGCGGGTGGACGTTCGTGGAAGCTTGTTACGCAGAAAAGCTTTGAGTTAGATTCATCAAAAAATAAATCTGCCGTGCTTGCTACATCCAAAAACTTGTACGGAATTTCCTTCGAGATTGGCATAATCTCAGGTTTAGACAACGACCCTTCGACAAGTTGAAGACTTGAGTTAAATTTTAATTGATTGTAAATCAGGCCATAGAACGTGTCATGTTCTTTGTTGATAATTAGCGAAGAGGCCACCGCAAAAGGACTTTCTGGCACTTTCAAATCATAGATTTTTCGGACAGAGTTTGTTTCCCAGTCAATCTCAAATAAATCGTAATAATTTTGCGGATTTAGGCCTTGGTCGCCTGTTTTTGAGCCAAAACCTCCAAAAATATATGATTTTGTGGTGGTTTTATTTCCCAGTCCAAACATATAACGAGGTTCAATCACATCACCTTTTAGGGTCAGATTTGACCAAGTATTGGTTTGAAATGAGTATTTTTGGATAAGGTTTTTGTATTTATATTGTCCGTAACCGCCAATCAGAGCAATGGCAGAGTCGTTGGGGTATACAAATTTGTTATGATGCCAATATTCGGTAAGAGTATATTTTTCGTTGGGCGAAATATCCCAAGAATTATTGTTTGAATGATAGTTGAAAAGCTTTTTTTCATTAAGTCTGATGTTAATATGCCTATTTTTTGATGTTAAAAACAGACCTAAATCTCCAAAAGTGAATTTTTTGTGCTTTTGTGAAAAATCTTTTGAGCTTAGAGAATCGTTCAGGGTTTTATAAAAAAAAGATTTTTGGTCAGTATTGATGATAAATTTCTTCTGATTAGAATCGAAACTAAAACTTACATTTCCTTTTACCTTAATCTTGGTAAGTTGTTTCCATTCATAGTGTTTGCGGAGTAGCCATTGGGCATTTTTAGTGATAGCTTTTTGTCCGCCAACAATATCAACTGTTTCATTGCCAAAAATTTCTTTCAATGGCCAGTGGTGTGTAGTTTCCGTACCTGATTTAAGAATGATATTACGTACATACATCGGAAGCCCATCGCTTGTCAAGAATTTTGGGTTTGAACATTCCCCAAAATAAACTTTGAAACATTGATTAAATCGGAATGGGATATTTCCTGCACCCAGAAGTTTATTATTGCAAAAAATTTTTAGTTGATTATTTTGAATTTTTACTCTAAACTGACTCCATTTAGAATATAACGAAGCAGAATCTAACTGTTGATTGAGTTTTATGTCTTTATCGCCCGAAATTATTCTAAAATTTTGTTGCTTTCCCTGCGAGTCAGATTGAAAAAGTAGGTCGATGTTTTTATCGTCTTGGGTGATGATTCTGAATACATAACCAAAATAAGAGCTGACTTTTGGTTTAAATTTTAGTTCAAAGCTTAAATCGAAGCTACTATTGGAGCAAATAGCTTCATCATTACCCAATACCAATGCTGTTCGTTTATCTGTTACAACCTCATGCCCTAAAAACTCTAACCCATATTCTTGCCCGATTGTGTCGAAGAACAAAAATTGGATAAGTGAAAACAAAATACAAAATATTTTTAGTTGATAGGTTAGTTTGGGCATTGAGTATAAATAGATAAATGAACCTTGAAATTTAACCACAAATTTATCAGCCTTACGAATAATGCGTATAGAATCTGTAAATAAACATATTTTTTAATAATATTATCTAATTTTTTAAAAAATATTAGTATTAAATTAGCAACAAATTTACACATTTTGTTTTAAGTACTCATTTGTTTATATTTGAAATATACAAACGCCGTGTTCAACTAAAATAATGACTCCAAAAGATATTTTACTCCATTTAAGGCTGCCTTTTTCGTTTTTCTTGATGCCTGTTTACTGGTTTGCTATCAGTCAAACTCCGAATTTGGATAAGTCAAAGGCATTTTGGATATTTATAATCCTTCATGTTTTTATTTATCCTGCCAGTAATGCATACAATAGCTATTTCGATAAAGATGAGGGTAGTATCGGTGGTCTCGAAAAACCACCTGCTGTCGATAAAAAGCTCTTCTGGGTTTCGTGGATAATTGATGTATTAGCAGTTATTATTAGTCTGGTGGTGATTGATTGGGTGTTTGCACTGATGATTTTTGTTTATGGTCTAGTATCAAAGGCATATAGCGATGATAAAATTCGACTAAAAAAATATCCAATTTTAAGTTGGTTTATTGTTGGTTTGTTTCAGGGGGCGTTTACTTATTTTTCGGTGATAATGGTTTTTGATAAAGATATTGAGTATCTGAAATCTCAAATTTTACCTGCTACAATAAGTACACTAATGCTGTGGGCGGTTTATCCGATGTCGCAGATTTATCAGCATGAAGAAGATGCCAAGCGTGGCGACACCACAATGAGTATTTTGCTCGGTATCAGAGGAACTTTTGTGTTTACGGCTCTTGTATTCTCAATTGCCTTTACTGGTTTTTTCTTTTATTTCAGTCAAGCAGACTTTGCCACTTTATTGGTTTTTAATTTCCCAACGCTTGTATTTTTTGGTTGGTGGTTTCTGAAAACATTAAAAGATAAAGATCAGGCAAATTTCAGAAATACAATGTGGCTCAATTTGCTTGCTTCGGTTTGCCTTAATGGTTTTTATGTTTGGTTATGTGTGAAATAAAAAGCATTTAATCTTGATATGTCCGAAAATGAAAAAAGGTTGTCAGCAGAGCATACAACCTTTTTGAACCTTCCTCTTTTTTAACCAAAAACCACAGGATGACCGAAGTCATCAAAAAAATATTATTTAAAAAGCATAAGCATACATATAAAGCTTATCTTTTAATTCCTTTCTTGCAATGTGTATTCTGTTTTTTACAGTACCAATCGGAATGCTTAATTTCTGGGCAATCTCGTGGTACTTAAAACCTTTAAAGTGCATCATAAATGGTTGTCTATATGCTTCGTCAAGGGTTTCTACTGCATTATTTATATCTTCCATCGCAAACGATGAATAAGCATCATTATCAACCAAACTTTCAGTACTATTGATATAATGAAGATTATCGGTTGTATCAATAAAAGTATTTTTTCTTACCATACGTTGATAGTTCGTGATGAACGTATTTTTCATAATGGTATAAAGCCATGCTTTCAAGTTTGTGCCATCTGAATATTTATCACGATTCAAGAATGCTTTCATGAGCGTATCTTGTAATAAATCATTGGCATCTTCGTGGTCTTTTGTTAACCTCATGGCAAAAGGTTTCAATGACTTTGATGTTTTTGATATAGCGTAGTTGAATTCGATAGCAGTCATAGTTTGTTTATGTTTGTTGATGTAAAGTTAAACAAAAAATAAATACGAAAACAAGTGTTTGTGTAAATAATTTTCAAAAATATTAAACAAATAAATTATTAATACCTTAAAACGTTAATTAATAGATGTTTTATATGAAAATTACCTAATTTTTTTCTTTAGTTAGTTTTTTGTAAATATATTTTTTGTTTAATATAATAGTGTTAATGATAAACAAAGTATGCGGGTCTAAATAAACATATACGTTGAAACGTTAGATTTAGATTTTTCCGAAGCCATTTTTTTTCTAAATTTGATTGAACAAACTTCTATTCAACTATAATTATGTTAAAACTCGGATTTGTAAGTGCCATCTTGGCCGACTTTGGCTTTGAACACGTAGTAGATTTTGCATCAAAACATGGGTTTTCATGTCTTGAAATGATGTGCTGGCCTAAAGAGGGTGGCGAAACTCGCCGTTATGCTGGAGTAACGCATATTGATGTCGATAAACTTGATGCTCAACAAGTAAAATACATTCAATCGTTTTTGCACGAAAAAAATGTCAGTATTTCGGGCTTGGGTTATTATCCGAACCCTCTTGATGCCGATAAAAAGAAATCAGAATTTTATATTGAGCATATCAAAAAGGTAATCAGGGCTTGCAATACACTTAATATTCCAGTAATGAATACCTTCATTGGGCGTGACCCAAAGAAAAATATCGAAGAAAATCTCAAGATATTTAAGAAACTGTGGAAGCCAATCATCGAAACAGCCGAACAAGAAGGTATAAAAATTGGCATCGAAAACTGCCCAATGTTTTTTACAAACGATGAATGGCCAGGAGGAAAGAATTTAGCAATCAGCCCAGTCGTTTGGGACAGAATGTTTGAAACCTTTAAAACACCACTTTTCGGACTCAACTATGACCCATCGCACATGATTTTTCAGATGATGGATGAAATCAAACCAATTTATCAATACAAAGAGCGTTTACATCACATTCACTTGAAAGATGTAAAGGTTTATCACGATAAACTGGATAGGGTCGGAATTTTGGCGAATCCGCTCGAATATCATTCGCCAAAACTTGTAGGTTTGGGTGATGTTCGTTGGGGGAAATTCTTTGCTGCACTGACTGATGTCCGTTATCGTGGCCCAGTTGTAATTGAAGTAGAAGACAAAGCCTACGAAGGAAGCCCCGATGATATTACAAAGGCAATTCTGCAAAGTAGAAATTATATCAGACAATTTTTACCATAAATTCAATGAGTGAATGAGCGATGCGGAACGCCGCCTGTTTTGAATGAGTGAATAACTAAAAAGCCTTCAAATATATACATTTTGAAGGCTTTTTACATTTACCATTAATCATTTTGCATTAAACATTTCTATCAATGTCCTCCGCCCATTGGCACATTTACATTACCTTCTACTTTTTTTGCTTTAATGAGCATTGTTGCTCCTGCGGCAATCAGTAAAAGTACTCCTGCAAACGTAATGGCTTTTCCAGGGTCATTATTCAAGAAATTTTTCAGGATATAACCAAAAGTAAGTGTTTGAATCAACATCGGAATTACAATCATCATATTTATAATTCCCATATAAACGCCGTAGCGTTCTTTCGGAATTTCACTTACTACAATTAAATATGGAATTCCCATCATACTTGCCCAACCAATTCCAAAACCAGTAATAGCAGGGAAAAATAAATATTTGTTTTCAATCATCGGAAAGGCCAAAAAGCCAATTCCAGCCAAAATCAAACAGAAAGCATGTACGAGTTTTGGTGAGTATTTTTTAGCAAAATATACCAAACTGAATGCCACCAGAAACATTACTATGTTATACCAGCCATTTACTAAACCTGTCCAACTAACGGCTTCATTATAAACAGGATTATCCTGATAAGTCGTAGTTTTCCAAACCGATTGTGCAATACTTTTTGAAGAATTCTGCCAATAACAAAACAAAGCATACCACTGAAACAGATAAACTAAAGCCAGTTGCCACATAACTTTTGGCATTTCTCTGATAGCTTGTGGAATATCAACAAATGGAGTTAGAATACTCATTGGAGTTGCTTTCATTTCGGAAAGTTCTTCTTCACTTGGTGGAATTTCGGCGGTTGTACGCATACTCCACCAGACCGAGCCAATCGAGCAAGCTGCACCCAAAAAGAAGGAAGCATAAACCCAAGTAGGCAAAGAGCCAGTTGTGCCTAAAAATATCATCGGGAAGATAAAAATCGAAAGATTTACTAAGGTTTGCCCTAAACCCGTAAAGAAACTTTGTGCCTGAAAGCCCGTAGGTTGTTGCGAAGCATCGAGTTTATCGGCAATGAATGCTCGATAAGGCTCCATTGCGGTATTGTTGCCAACATCCAGAATCCAGAGAAGACCAGCGGCCATCCACAGCGAACTACTAAAAGGATAAAGCAAAAGAGCCAAACTGCACATTAAAGCCCCAATAAAGAAATAAGGTTTACGGCGACCAAAACGAGGCGACCAAGTTTTGTCGGACATTGCTCCAATAATCGGTTGAATTAAAAGACCAGTCATTGGGCCAGCTAAATTGAGCAACGGAATTTCGTCGGGACTTGCCCCCAAGAAATCATAAATTGGGTTTACAGCACTTTGTTGAAGACCAAAACTATACTGAATGCCAAAGAATCCGACATTCATATTAATGATTTGTGCAAAGGTCAGTTTAGGTTTTGAAAACTGCATTAGGTAAGGTGTTAGATTAAAGTATTAATTGCACAAAGTAAAGAAAAAATTTAATTTTTCTGAAAAGGTTTCTTGTAAATCAGAATAAAATCAAAGAAAACTAAATCCTGTATTTCCTAAAATCGCTTAATTGTGTCTTACTTTTTTGTGGTAGGAAACTCATCAATCCCAAGTGTAGTCAATAACGGATTTAGTGTTTTTGTTGTGATAATTACCTGAAAAAACTTCACTTTCATTGCATCAAAATCGCATACAAATTTATTCTTTACTTTGAGGGTTCGATAAACTGCCGTGTAGTTTACCTTCTTTTGTTCCCAGCCATTTACCGCCAAATTGCTTTGCACACACTCAATTGCTCGTTTAAGGTTTGAAAAATACACCACAAAAGGTTCACGTTTCCGAACCTCGCTCAATGAGCCGATATAGTTTATAGTTACTTCGTATATGATTGATTGACGCATGGAAATTAAAGAGTGAATGTTAGAATTAATGAATAATTTTATGAATAAGTGTGGCCACATTCTCAATATTCCACCTGTTTTCTTGGAGAATGTAAAAATAAATCTTTTTTTGAAAAATTATCTAATTATTTTTCAAGTACGAAACTTTGTCTATACGTTCGGCGTTTTTATATCATGCTTGTAATACAAAGAGCCTCGCAGTTATCTGCAAGGCTCTTTTGTTTTTCTCGTTTTTATCTTCGCTACTTATCATTTATCATGATGGGCGTACTTCCTTTTCCTCCCATAATAATCACTTTCGAATTCGGCGAAGTAGCAATTTCTTTCTGAGCTTTAATCATTTCGTACTGTAATTGTTTGTCAGTCAAAGTAGTAGTAATGATTCTTTGATAGTCCGAAATACCTTGTGCCTCTACACGCTTACGTTCAGCTTCTTGCTTTTCTTTCTGCAATACAAACTGCATTTTTTGTGCTTCTTGCTCGGCATTAATTTTTGATTCGATAGTTTTCTTGACAGACTCTGGCAAATTAATGTTTCTAACCAATAATTGTTCTAAAACTAAGCCACGTGACCTGAAATCTGCTTCGATAGCCTTAAAGATTTTTCCTTGAAACTCATCTCTTTTAGTTGAATACAAAGCCACTGCTTCATAATAGGCCGAAATGTCACGGATGCGAGTACGGGTAATTGGCCGAACAATTACGTCTTCATAATTTGCTCCAATTTTTTTCAAAATGGTAGGGGCTTGGTCGGGCTGTACTCTGTAAAGCACGGTAAGGTCAATTACCACTTCAAGTCCATCTGACGAAAGCACTCGAATGGCATCATCGCCTTGTTGTTTGCCTTCATCATGTACGCCTGACATGGTATAGTTTTGCGTACGAGTGTCGAACTCTGTCACATCAACTAAAGGATTAATAAAATTCAAGCCACTTGTGAGCGTGCCTTCTTGAACTTTACCAAAAAGCGACTGTACGCCAACTCGTCCTGCATCAATCTGCTTGATGGCCGAAGAGGCAAAGCCTAAAATAATGAGAATAAGTCCCACGAATTTAAATGGACGAGAAAAACGAGAAAATTGTAAGGAAGGAGTATTGATAGCAAATGCCACTATCAAAATAATAACTCCGATAACGACTAAAAACATGGTTTTCTGACGGTTTAGATATAGTTTATGCTTTGCTTACGAAAGAATTTCTGAACAAAAGCGTGACAAACGTACAGCAAGTTGGCAGATATTATCCAAGATTTATATGAATGGTTATTTCTGATTTGCGATATGGCTTCTTTTTGTGATAAAGCGTAGAAATGATAAATCAGAGAATTAATACGCTGATTATAAGAGTTTTTGTGAAAACATTCAACTTATCCACAATTGTATCCGCTTGCTAATTTTTGATGTTGTGTAAACGGTAGCATACTAAACATGGTACGTTTTTTAGACTAAGATAGTCAGGGTAAATTTTTTCAAATATTGAAAGAATTTACGTGCTTTCTTGTTTTCCATAAATAATGAGTACCGAGCTATCAATTTTTAGATAGCTCGGTCTTTTTTTGTTAAAAAATCTTCATCCATTTTCCTTGTTCTTTCATTACCAATTCAATTACTTCACGCACGGCACAGTCGCCACCTTTACGAGTTGAATTGAACGCCGCCACTTCAATAATTTCCTCAACGGCGTCGGCTGGGCAAGCAGATAAAACACCTCGATGCTTCATAATTTCCCAATCGGGCAAATCATCACCCATAAATACAATCTCATCGGCCGAAAGATTGTTATCGGCAATATATTTATCAAAAATGCTTAGTTTTTGGTCGGTATTTACACCCAGAAAAATATCTTTAATACCCAAAGGCGAGAGCCTTTCTCTAATACTTTCTTCTTTACCGCCCGAAATAATCGCAATTCTAAAACCCGAACGAATGGCTTTTCCGAGGGCGTAACCATCTTTTACATTAAATACACGAGCCAATTCGCCACCACGTAGGGCAATAACAGTTGCGTCGGTCAGAACGCCATCCACATCAAAAATAAAAGTTGTAATTTTTCGGAGCTGAGATTTGAGTTTAATATCCATGAAATTAGGTTTAGGTTCTTGAAAATTGTTTTTTCTCGTTACAAAATTGTTGCAGATTGTTACTTTTGAAAGCCATAACCAATCTAAATTTCAACATTTTTCAACACTTTTAACAATTTGAAACAATGTCTATATAATCTGCATAAAATTCGCATAAATTCGTTTAATTCGTGCATCTGTGTAGCATTATTTTTATGTTTGAACGAATAAACCCTAAACTCAAAGAAATTTTTAAACGCCGTTGGATAAAAGTGTTTTTTACTTTTATTGTTGTGACGGCGGTGTTAAATCTTGTTTTTCCTCCGAAAGTCAAAGTTCCATATTCTACACTTATTACCGATAAAAAAGGAGAAATTTTACACGCTTTTTTGAGTACAGATGAAAAATGGCGAATGTTTGTTGAACTAAAAGAGATAACACCGACACTACGAAAAGCCATTCTGGCGAAGGAAGACAAATATTTCAATTATCATTTTGGCGTAAATCCAATAGCTATTTTTCGAGCGGCTTTTAATAATATAACCAAAAATAGAAGAACTTCGGGTGCGAGTACCATCACGATGCAGGTGGTCAGAATGTTAAATCCTGATGAACGAACGTATTGGAATAAAACCTCCGAAATCCTTCGAGCAATTCAACTCGAAATCTTCTATTCTAAAGACGAAATTCTGCAAATGTACCTCAATTTGGTACCTTACGGTTCAAATATCGAAGGTATTAAGTCGGCTTCTTACTTATATTTTCAGAAAGCACCCGATAGATTGAGTTTGGCCGAAGTAACTACGCTGGCAATTATCCCCAATCGACCAACAAGTTTGCGACTGGGAACGAAAAATCCGTTAATTGTTGAAGAACGCAACAAATGGTTAAAACGATTTCAGCAAACAAAACTATTTGATAATCAGTTGATTAGCGATGCTTTGCGAGAGCCTTTAACTGTGGCACGCCACGAAGCACCGAAAGATGCTCCGCACTTATCATTAAGGCTCAAAAAACAGTTTGTTGATGAACCCATTATTCACGCCAGCGTCAGCAAAGCTACGCAAACTAAAGTCGAGCAAATGGTGGCAAACTACGTGAATCGCACACGGGCAATGAATATCAATAATGCTGCCGTATTAGTAATTAACAACGAAACAATGCAGGTGGAGGCCTACGTTGGTTCGGCAGGATTCAACGATAAACTTGATGGTGGACAAGTGGACGGCGTGCAGGCAATTCGCTCACCGGGAAGTGCTTTGAAGCCGCTTTTGTACGCTACTGCTTTTGATAAAGGCATTATTACACCCAAAAATATCATTAATGATGTGCCGACTAATTTCAATGGTTTTGAACCCGAAAATTTCGACCGAAAGTTTAACGGAAAGGTTTCTGTCGAATTTGCGTTGGCTAATTCTTTGAATATCCCTGCCGTAAAAGTGGTAAAAGATTTAACAAAAACAGTACTCATTGAGCAACTTAAAAAAGCTGATTTTCAGACAGTTAAGAAACAAGAAAAAGATTTAGGACTTTCGATTGTTTTGGGCGGTTGTGGTGTAACCCTCGAAGAAATGACCCAGCTTTATGCCGCTTTTGCCAATGACGGAAATTGGCAAAAAGCACAGCTAATAAAAAATAAATTTGCCGAGAAAAAAGTAAGCAATGCTTCAATTATTTCTCCTTCAGCCACTTATCTAATCACCGAAATTTTAGCCCAAATCAAACGCCCAGACTTGCCCAATAATTTTGATTATACCTATCGTTTACCAAAAATTGCCTGGAAAACGGGTACATCGTTTGGCCGCCGTGATGCGTGGAGTATTGGCTATAATAAAAAATACACGGTTGGGGTTTGGGTTGGTAATTTTTCGGGCGAAGGTGTTCCCGAGTTGAGTGGAGCCGAAATAGCCACGCCTCTGCTTTTTCAGATTTTTAATACGATTGATTATAATACTTCAAGTGTATGGTTTCGTCAGCCAAAAGATGTTGTTTCTCGACAAGTGTGTGCCGAATCAGGTGACCTCCCGAGCGAATATTGTAGCAATAAAATTTTAGATTATTCTATCAAAAACATTTCTCATACTCGAAAGTGTACGCACCTCAAGAAAATTTATGTAAATCTTTCAGAATCAATGAGTTATTGCACACAGTGTTTGCCCGTAGATGGGTATAAAGAGAAACTTTACACTAATCTCGCTCCCGAATTGATTAGTTTTTATGAACTCAAACATATTCTTTACGAAAAGATTCCGACCCATAACCCAAATTGTACGAGGTTTTTCAAAACAGCTAACAATGCCCCGATTATTACCAATCCGAATAATGGTAGCGAATACTTTTTGAGTGAAAAAGATGTCCAACAAATGCAGTTGGCGTGCCAAACTGCCAATGATGTAAGAGAGGTATATTGGTACATCAACGACCGATTATTACAAAAAGCATCAGCCAACAAGCCAGTATTTTTCACACCGAATCTCGGTAAACTGAAAATTTCCTGCACCGATGATAAAGGTAGAAGTAGCAGTATTTCGGTGATGGTTAAAGGGGAGTAAGGTTGTCCGCAACTCCGATTCCAACTCGTTAAATCAAAGAAAAAAGCACGCAAATTGACAATTTATAACGATTATTTAGATTCAAGAATCTTGTTGAATAATAACATTTATTGGTTATTTTTGACAAATAAACAGACAAGTGTATGTTAATCGCAGAAAAATCAAGGCAACGAAATAGAGCTAAAGCCATTCCTGAAAGCCTCATTTATGAAATCATAGATGGAAAACCATTTTACTATGATGGTTATAAAGATGTTTTGGCAAATAAAAAAACAAGCGAAGAAATCATGGGTGCAAGTGGCTTACAGTCTTTTATTATTCAATATTTACTCGAAGTCCTTTATTTGAAGATAGGGCGAAAAAAATATCATTTTTTAACCAATGAAATAGGTACACACCTTGATAAAAACAATAATCTTTCAGGCGATATTTATATTTATGATAAACAAACTCTTTCTCCTGATAAAATCAACACTCATTACGTAGAAGTTGCACCCAAAATAGCCATTGAGATAGATATTCGTATAGATTTATCTGATGAAAAAGATTTTGGCTATGTTTTTACCAAGACTCACAAATTACTTGATTTTGGTGTAGAAAAAGTATTATGGATTTTCACGAAGCACCAAAAAGTAATGGTAGCCACTAAAGACCAAGACTGGCTAACTAAAAACTGGAACCAAGAAATAGAATTGCTTGATGGGGAGTATTTTAATATTGGTAAATTTTTAGCTGATGAAGGAGTAGAGCAGTAAAAAAATAGCATTCTTTAAGACTTGACAACACAAAAAAGGCTTCCCTTACGAGAAGCCTTTTCTGTTATATTGCTTAGAAACTAATTAAGCTTCTGCCTCAGCATCAGCTGCTGCATCTTTTTTCTTAGAAAGTTTCTTTTTCTCGCCTTCTACCATTGCATCTTTCAATGCAGAAAGAGCTGAAAGGTCGCCAAGAGTTGATTTCTCTTCAGGAGCAGATGTTGCTACTTCTTTTCCACCTTTTTTCTTAGCTTCTTTTGGAGCTTCTTCTTTTGGAGCTTCCCAAGTTTTAGAGTGAGAAAGCATGATTTTCTTCTCTTCTTTGTGGAATTCCAATACTTGGAAGGTCAATTTCTCGCCAACTTCAGCTACCGAACCATCAGCTTTCGCTAAGTGCTTCAATAAAGCGTATCCTTCGATCCCGTATGGAAGCTCAAGAGTTGCTTGTTTGTCGTTTTTAGAGATAATTGTACACTCTTGGTCTGAACCTACTGTGAAGATATGCTCAAATGTATCCCAAGGGTTTTCTTCTAAGTGTTTGTGGCTAAGAGCTAAACGACGGTTTTCGCCATCTAATTCTAATACCATTACTTCAAGAGCATCACCAACTTTCACGAAGTCAGATGGGTGTTTGATTTTCTTGGTCCAAGACAAATCAGATACGTGAACTAAACCATCAATACCTTCTTCTAATTCTAAGAAAATACCAAAGTTAGTCATGTTACGTACAGTACCAGTGTGTTTTGTATTCACTGCATACTTGT
>OFDC01000207.1_pt1 | contig 56422 bp, 49 predicted proteins | sample 1520941 | NCBI WGS metagenome assembly OFDC01 (sample SAMEA94258168, study PRJEB24077) | hot springs metagenome | biome: Aquatic biome; feature: Water | place: India | collected 2012-12-06 | depth 5 m | reverse complement strand
AATCCCCAAACCCCAAACTCCAAACTCCTATCCCCATTAGGGTATGCGACTTATATCACTGTATCTCATTAAATCGACTATTTTTAGCGCATGAAAAAAGCTTTACTTGCAATCTCTCTCCTTATTAGTTCATACTCATACTCTCAATTCCCTTGTGTGGATGGTCTTGCGGCGGGTATTTATCCTTGTGATCACGTTGAACTCGCAAAATTCATGGCCCTCAATGAAGTAGGTGCGGATGGCAATACCAATGATGTATGGGGCTGGGTAAGCCCTAATACAGGTAAAGAATATGCTTTACTTGGTGTGAATAATGGAACTTCCTTCATTGATGTAACCGATCCTGCAAACCCCGTTTACCTCGGTCTATTACCCACACACACCATCGCAAGTCTCTGGAGAGACCTTGAATCTTTCGGCAAGTATTGCTACATCGGCAGCGAAGCTCCAGGGCACGGACTACAAATTTTCGATCTCCTTCAATTGGATGATGTAACCAATCCTCCCGTGCTCTTTGATGAAACCGCTCACTATGACGGATTCGGAAACTCACACACCATCAATATTGACCAAGCTTCAGGATACCTCTATGCCATGGGTACAAATACCTTCAGCGGAGGACTCCATATCGTAGATATCAATGATCCACTCAATCCAACAATTGCTGGTGGATTTAGTCAAGATGGATATACCCATGATGGATATGCTCTATCATACAACGGACCCGACGAAGATTGGGTTGGGAAAGAAGTTGTAGTTGGTTGTAATGCAGACGCACTTACCTTCATCGATGTAAATGACAAATCAGATTGTCAAATGATCAGTACACTTGATTATCCAGAACTCGGATATGTACACCAAGGCTGGTTTACCAAGGACTTCAAGTATTTCCTACTCGATGATGAATTGGATGAGCAAGATTTTACGGTAAATACAAGAACACACATGTTCGATGTTCAAGATCTTGACAACCCGGTATATATGGGCTACTATCAAGGGGAAAGCACTTCGATTGATCACAATCTGTATATCAAAGATCAATTTGTTTTTGAAAGCAATTATCGTTCTGGTGTGCGCATCCTCGATGCTAGTCGCACATCGCAAAGTATACTTAATGAGATTGGATTTTTCGATTTATTCCCAAACAATGATTTCGCATTATTCAGTGGTACTTGGAGCAATTATCCTTTCTTGCCAAGTGGAATTGTGCTCGCCACTTCTATGTACGATGGCTTCTTTATTTTAAAACCACATCTTGTTGATTTACCTGCTGTAGTGCCTGTGCAATGTGACACACAAGTGAATGGATTCCAAATAACCATCAATGCTGATTTACAATTTCCTTTAACGATCAGCGCAGCCGACGTTCCTGAAGAGTGGACTGCATCTGGACCTGTGATCAATGGCCCCGGCACGTACGACGTTGTTCTAGGTGGTGGATGGGACGCTATCAATGATGCAACATTGGTACTCACCACGAATTTTGGAAGTACCTACGAGTTCCAATTCTCTACCGAGTTGTGTGAAAACACTGTCGCGGAATTGAACGAAAACAATTCTCTTATTGTATTCCCAAACCCATCGAATGAGCGTGTTTTTATCGACTCTAAAATAATTGGTGGACGCATAGAAGTTTTTGACATGACTGGTAGAATGGTTGATTCTACTCGCATTTCCAACGCTCGCACAGAAATCAATATCTCAGAATATCCTCAAGGACTTTACATTATAAAGGCAAATAATCAATCGGTTTTATTCGAGAAATTATAAAATAGTAATTTATACTCAGCGGTAGGGTAAGCTATTTTTTGATTATATTTGATTGACCCTTAGGGTATTTGAAACCAAAAAATCTTAGCCTCACCTATGAAGAAAAGTTCACTATTTCTTTTCATCATTGCTATTGTAGTAGGTATCGTCGCTTGTAAAAAAGACGAAGAAGAAACGCCTATTACACCTACTCCCGAAACCCCATCTACGGGCGTTAGTTTTGACTTATCTCTTGTGCCCTATCCCACTCTTGCGGACTACAAGTTTTTTGTCGGCACCATGTCAAATCTAGAACCAAATGAGGACGTATTGCCTTATGATGTGATCACACCGCTTTTTTCAGATTACGCTAAAAAGAAGCGCTTCATTTGGATGCCCGAAGGAACAAAAGCGACTTACAACAGTGATCACACCGTATTAGATTTCCCCGAAGGCACTGTAATGATTAAGAACTTTTACTACGATCATGTGCAGCCATCTGATACACGCAAGATTATTGAAACACGCTTGATCTATAAGAAAAATGGTGAATGGAAATTCGCAGATTACATCTGGAATGACGAACAAACGGAAGCCACTTACAGTCTTCAAGGATCGACAAAAAACATTCAATGGTTGGATGAAAATGGAAATGCAAAAACCGTAGACTACCGTATACCAAGTGAAGTAGAATGTTTCACTTGTCATAAGACCAACAACATTGCAACACCTATTGGTCCAAAACCTCAAAATCTCAATAAAAACCTAGCCTACACTGATGGCTCTATGAATCAACTTTCGAAGTGGGTTCAAGTGGGTTATTTGGAAAATAATTTACCAGGAACCATCAACACTGTTGTTGATTGGACCGACGAAACGCAGTCCTTAGAAAATCGCGTGCGTGCCTATGTCGATATGAACTGTGCACATTGCCACAAAGAAGGAAGTCACTGCGATTATCGTCCGCTGCGCCTCGCTTATAACGAGACGTTGAATCCAGTGAATCTTGGTGTGTGTGTAGATCCGCAAGAAGAAGTCAACTCAGCACTCACTCACATCATCGCCCGTGGAAATGTTAATCGCTCTGTGATGTATTACAGACTAAATACAACAGAACCACAATTCAGAATGCCCTTACTAGGAAGAAGCCTCGTTCATGAAGAAGCGGTGCAACTTCTAGAAGCATATATTAGTTCTTTATCACCTGCATGTCCATAAAAACCAACATTCACGTACTATGAAAAAAATTTACTCCCTATTTCTGCTCTCCCTTTGCTCTCTAGGAGCGATGGCGCAGCTAACTTGCGCTGATGCGCAAGTCGTAACGATCGGTGCAACTTATGTTCCTGGCGTAACCGGTACTCAGCTTCCAATCACTTTTTGTGTTGGTGGTATCGGGAACACTGATGCTGCTATGTGGTATTCTTTCACTCCAGCAAACGACATGGCTATCACTGTTAGCTCTGCTGTAACAGCCATTGATACGCGTCTCCACATTTACACTGGTATTTGTGAAAACCTACAATGTGTAGGTGGTGATGATGATTCAGGTCCTGGGTATTCTTCTATCGCAACAATAAATGTTACTGCTGGAACAGAATATTTTCTTGTTTGGGATAATTACTGGACAGGCAATGCATTCACTTTTAACATCACAGAATCCGCTGTGGTGGAGCAACTCGTAAACTTCACCACCATCAATGGAGGTACGAGTGCGATGGCCGTTCTTGATATGAATGGTGATTATTTAGATGACCTGGTGGGCTCATCAGGAGATAATCTAAATATAGGTTTTCAGCAAATAGATGGTACTTTCTCTAACACTACAGTGGCAATTTCTGGTGGCGTTCAACATAATCCCTCATGGAGTATTTGCGGTGGTGATTTGGATGGCAATGGCCGTAATGACCTACTTTTTGCTGGCGGCGGTGGAGCTAGCTTTATTTGGGCGAACGAGGATGGTACAGCTTACAATGAAACAAGCGATAACAACTATATTTTCTGTCAGCGCTCAAATTTGGTTGACATCAACATGGACGGTCAATTAGATGCTTTTGTTTGTCACGATATCGCGCCAAATGTTTGGTACATTAACAATGGCACACAACTTTTCGAACATAATCAAGGAGGACTAGGCGATACTCCTGATGGAGGAAACTATGGTTCGGTTTGGATTGACTATGATAATGACTGTGACATGGATATGTTTATCGCGAAATGCCGCGGCGGACAAGGACCAGCAAACATCAACCAGATGCACAGAAATAATGGCGATGGAACATTTACAGAAGTAGGTGAAGAAATTGGACTAGCAGATAACATTCAAACATGGTCATCGGCTTGGGCTGATTTTGATAACGATGGAGACATGGATGTAGTGGTAGGTGCAAGTTCATCTATCAATGGAAATCACAAAGTGATGCGCAACAATGGTGACGGAACTTTCACAGATATAACAGCTGGCTCTGGCTTTGATACGTTCCCAAGCAATGGTATCGAATGGGCTCCTGCAGACTTCAACAATGACGGCCTCGTAGACGTCATTGGTGCAGGAAATACGATCATGGTTAATCTTGGAGATTTTACCTTCGGTCAAAATGCAGTGACCTTCGGCGTTGGTCCTATGGGGGATTTAAACAATGATGGATTTATAGACGTAGTCTCTGGTTCTACGATTAACCTTGGTGTTCCAAATGATAACAATTATCTTGTGATCAACACCATCGGAACCGAGAGCAACAAAAATGGAATCGGTGCGCGTATCACTGTTGAGTCGCCAAGCTTCACTCAGATTCGCGATGTTAGAAGTGGTGAAGGTTTTAGATACATGAGTACATTGAACACTCACTTCGGACTTGGTACAGACGAAACAATCACCAAGGTGACGGTATGCTGGCCATCTGGAATTACCGATGAAATTCTAAATCCAAATATTAATGAGACATTGGTTATCACAGAAGGTGCTAATGTCTCTAATGTAGCAGAAAACGCAGTTGCTGAATTGAATATTTATCCTAATCCTGCTACAGATCGATTGACTATCGCTGGTAACGAATGGAACAAGGCCAATGTAATTGTTACAGATCTTTCTGGTAAAATGGTTTTAAACACAACATTAATCCAAAATGAATTGAATATTGCAGCCCTAGAAAGTGGCTTTTATATCATTCGTTTGGAATTAAACGGAAATCACTCCGAGCAGAAGTTTGTTAAGAAATAAGCTCTGCTTGATTAAGGAAAAAAAACGCTCCCAACCAAGGGAGCGTTTTTTTTATAGTTCTATTTGATCTGTTCTTTGCACGATGTCTCTTACAACACTATCCAATCGCTTGGCCTCTTCCAACATACCATCAATATAGGCATCCCGCTCCTCTTCTGAAAGTCTCTCTTTGTAATCCTTCATCTGTTCGATTAAACCAATGATGGTCGCCAATGGGCCTCGCAGTTCGTGTGACTCCATCCATGCAATTTCGCGAAGTAACTTGTTTTGTTTAGATAATTTTATTTCGTACTTCTTCTTTTTATCAATGTTTCGTAAGGAAACAGCCACTCCTAAGAGTGTATTCGTATCATCGTATACGGGATAAAAAATGTAGCTGATCCAAAGTGATTTTTCCCCAATTCGATACAAGGTTTCACCTTGCACTACTTGTCCGTCAAAACATTGGACAAAAGAGGCAAAGAAGACCTCGCGCTGATCAGGAACGACAAAATCTAATATGTATCGATTGTCCGTTAGCTCTTTTGAAAAATACTCTCTAATTAGGTGCGCTGCGACACGATTGAACTCAATGATTTTATAGTCACGATCAACTAAAAAGTACATATCAAACGTACTGTTCAAGATACTTCTGAGTCTACTCCTAACATCACCGAGCATGATTCGAGAAGATGTTTCATCTGTGATATCATGTCCCACACCAAGCACCGCCTGAGGTGATCCGTCGTCATTTCGAAGCAATGAAAACTGCCATTTCGTCCAATAGAACGAGCCGTTATTATCTAAGGGTTTTCTTAAATTTATTTCCTGAATCAAGTCCGGATTAGCAATACATTTATGTGCTGTCTCAACACATAATGCCACATCTTCCGAGTAAATCGAATCAGCGATGGGTGTCCCGATAAAATCGTTTTTCAAAAAAGCAAATCGCTCTTTAAAAAGATCATTGACATAGGAATAATTACCATTCATGTCAACAGCCACAACATAAATGGAAGGAGAATGCTGCAGGTAGGAAGGTAAATTCATAGGCTCAAATCACAAGTATAATTCTTACGAAAATAAGCCCTTCTTAATCTAAATGGCATGACTAAGGTCATGAGTTACCGTTTTTTGGTCTTAATATAAGTCTGTAAGGCCTTGACATATTCCTCAAAAGCAGTGATACCAGCTTTCGTAATGCTGCACGTTGTTAGTGGATAATTATCCTTGAAAGATTTTTCTACTTCAATATACCCTGCCTCCTTCAGCTTTTGAATTTGAACACTCAAATTACCCGCAGTAGCTCCAGTCTTCTCTTTTATGTAGCCAAATTCTGCCTTTTCAAGCCCAATAAGCAAACTCATCACGGCCAGTCGTAATTCAGAGTTTAGAAGTGGATTGAGGGGTTTAAACATTCGCTTTAGCTTTTCTCCATAAAATGATTCCCGGTACAATATAACCTATCAAGATACAGCCGGCATTTATGAGTAAAATGAGTTCATTATCTATAAAGGAACAAACCACTCCACCGATCCAAAACACCACCGCACCAACAATCAACGGTGCAAAGCGATAAATCACTCCTGAAATAAATGTCGCCAAGCCTACAATGGCTAATATCACCGGAACAGGATTCATGTGGGCAGAGACACAGATGAATATCGTTGTACCCAATGTCACTCCAAAGCCTAGCCAAACTCGCGTGTAAATGCGATCCAATGCATTTACAACTTGCTGTTTCTTGCTTTGCTTCCAACCGTAGAACATTGCTATCGGGACTCCTACTAATGGCATCACCATCCAAACAATGTTGCTCTCATTTCCATATCCCCTCTGAATCAAAGAGAATTGGATAAGGCTCGCAAGCATCACTAATAAGCCCCAAAGCAAAAAGTGAAAGCCGTCCTCTGAAATTCTATTTTGAGCCTGAGCGATCATCCCTTGAATGATCTCTAAGCTTCTTTCTTGAGTCATTTCTTTTTCTGACATAGTAGTTCGATTTTGAATTAGATGACAAACATAAAGTAGTTTACAATATAAACCAAATATTAATTACAATTATTTAGAAGTCAATATGATAATAATAGCCTACCTTTATTGGAACCACAAAACACTATTATTGAATATATATATCAAGTTTATGGTCAGCATGCGTTGCAAGTTGATTGTGAAACACGAACTAGACTCACTCAAGATATCATACTCGAGCATCGAATTAGGCTTAATAAATGTTGCAGACAATACCCCATTCTGCTCCCTTCAAACACTTAAGAAAGAACTTCTACTTTCAGGCTTAGAAATTTTGGATGATAAAAAAGCTATCCTAATAGAAAAAATAAAGACCGTAATAATAGAGATGATCCACTACTCGGACGTGTTGCCGAAAGAAAATTATTCTGATTACATTTCCAAAAAACTAGGTTATGATTACACATACTTAGCCAATACTTTCAGTGAGGTAAAAGGCATTACCATTCAACAATTCATTATTCTCAATAAAATTGAGCGCGTAAAAGAACTTCTTCTTTACCACGAGCTTTCACTGACGGAGATTTCCTATCAATTACATTACAGCAGCGTTGCCCATCTTTCTAATCAATTTAAAAAGATCACAGGACTTAGTCCCTCCTACTTTATCAAGCTTCAACAAAAGCGAAACGAAAATTTAGAGAACCTCTAAAATCAAAAACATCTCAAAACTTCCTGTTCAATTGTAATCAACCAAGAAATTATATTTCCGATTCCTTAATGCACAACCCAATTTATTTACAAAAAAAAGAGACTGGACAAGTCCAATCTCCTTTTTGCTGTTTAAAGAATCTACTTAAATAAACCGGACACCATTCTGTAGTTCAGTCAGTCCAATATTTCATAACCACTAATACAATCTATACCCTACAGTAAGCTGCCCCCAGGTATTTTTATAGCGTGGCGTACTTGAGTTTCCATCACCATCATTCTTTAACAAGTCTGCTCCCACTCTTGCACCAATCACTAAATGCTGAACGTTCACATCCAAGCCTCCTACTAAGCAAACAGTATTCTTACGAATGTTGTCATTCTCGAAATCCTGCTCTTGTTCTATAGTAGTTACTCCATTTTTAAATGTATCTTTTTGATTTACTAAAAATGAAAATTGAGGACCGGCGACAATACTGACATATTCAATGGGCTTGATAGAAACAAAGAGTGGGATATCCACATAGTTGCTCGTTCTTTCAAACTCATAAGGCAAACCTAAAAGTCGACCTTTTCCAATAAATCCGCGTTGGCTGTACAATATCTCTGGTTGAACTCCTATAAACTCCCCGATTGGAATCGTTAAGAATAAACCTCCTGCAAAGCCGATTTTAGAATCTGCAGTAAACTCTTCTCCATCTGAATCATAAACATTGCTGTAATTTGCTCCGGCTTTCAAACCAAAGAACATATTAGCGGATCCAGAATCAGTATCACTTTGAGCCATTGCAACATTTGCAAGCAAACCAAATGATACTATTACTATACTTACTTGTTTCATTAGATACTCCTTATTTCTTTTCGTTTTCCGATGTAAACAAATTCTTGAAAGCAAGTCCTAATTCATCCATGTCGCTGCTAAATTCAGCTTTGAACATGTCCCACTTTTCTTTGCTTTCGACTTTGTAATCATCCATACGCTTCTTCATATCTGTATTGCGCGACTCCAATTCCTTGATCTTCGCTTCATACTTATATTTTTCATCCACCATTTCGTTCTTAATGCGTTCATTAAAATCGGAAATGCTTTTTTCGTTCTGTGCGATCATCACAGCAGTTTGTTTTCTGTATTCAGCTACTTCTTCCAAGTATTTTGCCTCTGCCTTCTGCAAATCTTCACTTGTTTCATCAATTTGCTCTTGAGCATTTTTCACATTTTGACCTGAGTCAGAACATCCATAAAAGCTAAAAGTTGCTATTCCTAAGAACATTATCAATTTTAATTTTACCATAATAAATTTTATTCGTAGCTAATTTTTCTACTAGTCAAAGATGATGAGTATTAATCACTTCGCTCTTACACAAAGAATTATATTAGTTACATAAATCTCACATAAAAAAAAAGCATCAATTAAATTGATGCTTTTTTTATCTACTAAATATGATGTATTAGCGTCTCTATTGGTTATTTAATACGAAATGGGAGAATCACACATTCCCCTCAAAGGTCTTTTCTGAATCTGCGGTCATTGCTTGAATATCTTCCAATTCTTTATTGGTAAGATCACGCCATTTCCCAACGGCCACATCTAGCTTGATGTTCATGATACGAACACGCTTCAATCGAGTGACCTCATATCCCAAATACTCGCACATTCTGCGAATCTGACGGTTGAGCCCTTGCGTGAGAATAATCTTGAATTGATTCGCTGCTAATGGCTCCACCACACATTTGCGAGTCACTGTATCCAGGATAGGAATGCCATTGCTCATCTTGCGAATAAAATCAGGGGTAATCGGTTTGTGCACCGTTACGATATATTCCTTCTCGTGATTGTTTCTTGCGCGCAAAATTTTATTGACGATGTCTCCATCACTCGTCAAAAGAATGAGTCCTTCACTCGGTTTATCCAATCTTCCAATCGGGAAAATTCGTTTTGGATAATTGATAAAATCAATGATATTATTTTTCTCGCGCTTCTGATCTGTAGTACAGACTATGCCTACCGGTTTATTAAAAGCTAAATAAACATGATCCTCTTTTGGAGTGGTGATCAATTTACCATTCACACGAATCTCATCATCGGGTCCCACTTTGGTGCCCATCTCAGGCTTTTTGCCATTGATGGTCACTCTCCCCTCTTCGATCAATCTATCCGCTTCTCTTCGAGAGCAAAAGCCAACTTCACTGAGGTATTTGTTGATGCGGGTGAGATTCGATTCCATGCAGCAAAAATAAGCAGGTATTCTAAACTTTATACACGACTGCATTGATGCTCATACCTGCTCCTACAGAAGCAAACATGATGTAATCTCCTGAGGCAACTGGAGCAGTATCTATTTTACCGGATTGCATCAAATCATAAAGTGTTGGAAGCGTGGCCACCGAGGAGTTACCCAACCAAGAAATGGTCATCGGCATGATGTCCTTTGGAATATCGGTCTCCCCTTGAATGCTGTAGAATCGCTCCAAAATCGCATCATCCATTTTACCATTGGCTTGGTGAATCAATATTCTTTTGATGTCTTTCAATGCTACACCACTTTTATCCAAACAAGCCTTCATGGCCACTGGCACGTGCTCCAGCGCATACTGATACAAACGACGACCGTTCATTTTCAAATACAACGATCCTTCTCTATTCTGCTCTTCTTCATAAGAATTATCCATCGTCAAAAGCGCTGAATAGCCCACAGCATCCGTCCTAGAAGCATGAGCAATGATTCCTATTGGTTCGCTACTTTCTCTTTGTTCTATTATAAATGCTCCAGCACCGTCTGCATAAATCATCGAATCACGGTCATGTGGATCACTCACCAATGACAAGTTCTCAGCACCAATCACCAAAATCGCTTTAGCATCTCCACTTTTGATATAATAATCACCTTGAATGACACCTTGCAACCAGCCCGGACAACCGAAGATGATATCGTATGCCACACAATTTGGATTTTTAATACCTAGTTTGGTCTTTACACGTGCAGCCAATGAAGGCACGATGTCCGTTTGGCGGTGTGGTCCTCGCACATCTCCAAAGTTGTGCGCCATGATCAAATGATCCAATTTTTCAGGATCTATTCCACTGGAAGCGATAGCCTTCAATGCCGCTTCGTACGCCATATCCGACGCACCCACTTCAGGTTCGCAATATCTTCTTTCTGAAATGGTGGTGATTTCTTCAAACTTATCTATAATCTCCTGATTGTTTCTCTTCACTTGAGAACCATCGCTCTCAAGAAACAATTGATCAATGAATTGGTCATTTTTAATGATTCGGTTCGGAATGTAGGAACCGTGACCAGTGATCACGCTATAATATTTTGTCATTCGTAAGGATGCATTTCTGTTGGCTCAATACTTAAATTCTATGCAGGAATAACAAATGTAGTTTATTTTCAAAAAAATCGCACCTTATTGTCACAGATTGAGTCTTGGCTGCATATGGTTAGTATCACTACTAATTCATTTATAATTATGAAACACAAAATTAAATTCAGCTGGCTATTCATCGCAATCGCGGCAACATTCATGCTCACCGCGTGTGAGCAAGAAGAAATTGACACTACGAATGAGATCACTGATCCTATTACACCTGTCGTAACAGAAGAGGAAGACAACTGCAATGGCTTGCTCAGCTTCGATGGAGAATCACTTTTTCTTAATCAGAGCGCCTCAGCATACATCTTCAAACCAACGTGCGACGTAGCGCTTTGGCCCGACTCTGTACAATCTGTTGTAACCATTTGCGCAGACAATTTCAATTGGGGTCCTAATGGTCCAGTGCCTGGATTCAGTACTATCAATGGTCTTCCAGGTATCGAATTCTTTGTCTATGAAAGTAGCATTCAAGCGATAGACTACTACTGGGGCGTTGGAAATATGAACTTCAGTAATCTTATCTCTTACCCAGCAAACGGGATGATTAACACCTACAACACACCTTGGATTTCTGTAAATATCACAGAGGCAGGCAATGCAGTGGGTGAAAATCTCGCTGGTGAAGTAAGTACTTATCATTTGGTCGGAGATGTTTACGAAGTAGAATATACAGGAACATTCTGTGTGCCTATTGTAGAAGTTTGCGAGTAATCACACAATAGTCATCACTACTAAGAGGGAGTTTCACCGCGGCGCAAGCGCCGCGGTGTCTCAACCTCAAACGCTAATACTACTTGGAGAATACAACTCAAATAATTTCTGCCTGCCTAAAAGGAGATCGCAAGCACCAAAAGGTGCTTTTCGACTTGTTATATGGCTACATGAAAAATATTTGTTTCCGCTATCTCCAAGACAAACATGACCTCAATGATGCCGTGCAAGAAGCGTTTATTCAACTCTTCAAAAATCTCGAGCAGTTCGATCCTCTGAAAGGCAATTTAAAAGCTTGGGCTGGCAAAATTGGAATTCGATCTGCACTCATGCACAATCGAAAAGTGAAACCACACCAGCAATTGCAAGACACACAAGTCAAGCAGATGGCCATACCCGCAGACGCGATTGCGCAAATGGATGAGCAAAAACTTCTCGACTTGATTGCGCTTCTTGATGATGATTATCGAACTGTATTTATGATGCATACCGTTGACGGATATGATCACAAAGAGATTGGAGAAATATTGGGCATCGATGAAAGCCTTTCTAGAAAACGACTGTCGCGTGCCCGACAAAAATTACAAGAGTGGATTGCCCCCGTGTCGAATGATGCGGTCGTAACACAACAAAAAACGCAGCCATGAATAATGACTTCGATCAAATAGAGAAAATGCTTGCTGAGCGACTTCGCAGCATCGACCCTCCCGGAGCGTCGGCCGATGCTGCATGGGATGCACTCTCAGCAAAACTCCCCACCCCAAAAAGAAAGCGCAGGTTCTTCTTCTTGTTTTGGGCACTACTATTCATTGCTACCTCTTCGACCGCCGTTTACTTTTATAATCAATCTTCTTCTAATGGCCAGCGGCTAACGGCTAATGGCCAAGGGCTAACGGCTGACGGCGAGCAGCTAAAGGCTAGTGGCCAAGGGCTATCGGCTGACGGCAAAGCTTTAAATGACAAAGCTATTAATGACAAATTACAAGTGACAAATGACAAAGCCTTAAATGACAAAGCTGTTAATGACAAGGCTGTAAATGACAAGGCCTTAAATGACAAATTACAAGTGACAAGTGACAAATGGGAAGACGCTTCAAATCCAGAACTCCCATCCCCGCACACCAAACACCTAACCCCAAACCCCGAACTCATTTCCCCAAACACCAAACCCATTTCCCCAAACCCCAATCCCCAAACTCCAAACCCCGAACACCAATCCCCAAACCCCAAACCCTTTTCCCCAAACCCCGAACTCCAAACTCCCATCTCTCCTAGATTCTCACTTCTCCCATTGGACGCGGGTTCAGTTATTGTAAAAAATACAAAAAGTGAGCCTGTTAGCATGGCGGACACAGCTCCTGTATTGCCCTCTCCTTGGTCCATCAAGGCTGTGCTTGGATATAATTTATTGTCACCAAAAGATGTCGAACTTGCAGACTACTATCCATTATTAGGAAATTATATTCAAGTTTCTGGAAAATACAGCTGGACAAAAACCTACGCCGAAGCGGGCTTACAGCACGCTACTTGGAAATACGGAATTGATTATTTTAAAACGACTACAGATAAAGTATTGATTGAGGATACTCTTCTATCCATGGTGGTGAATGCTCAAACCGGCGCCATCATCAGTCAAGTTTACGGCGACACTTTGGTAAACCGCACCATCACACGTAGAGTTCGCTACAACAATACTTTTTCAACTATTCAAGTGCCATTAGAATTTGGATATTATTTGAATAAAAACAAATGGCAATTCGAAGCAGGTCTTGGTGTAAATCTTATTTATGTATATAAACAATCCGGAAGATATTTAACCACCGACAGTGATATCACGGACATTGTGACGACCAATAATTTGGGTGTAAAACAATTCGTGATTCAACCTCAGTTGTCCTTTGGCACAAATTATATGATTCTTCCAAAATGGACCATTGGCCTAGAAGCGGGAGCGGCGCTGCTTCCGAGCTCGTGGGCACCTAGTGGGATCAATAAAAATATATTGCCTTTAAATGTTGGAATTTCTGTTGTAAAAAAGTTTTAATCATTGGTAATTTCTTGAAGATCATGCACCAACTTGCAGACAAACTTCAAAGCATTTATCATGAAAAAAAATTACTTACTACTAATCGCTGCTCTCGTCGTATTTGCGAGCTCGTGCACCATTACTAAACGCCGCTACAATTTTGGCTACCACATCGAGTGGAAACAAGCTGCTGCTAAAGTGGAAAAAAACAACCACGACCATGAACTGGCGAAGGTTGAAACAAAAACAAATGAAGCCATTGATGAAGTTCAATCTACCGAGCCTGTTTCAGCTGAAATCACTCCTGCTCCTGCAAATGAATTAGTATCAACCCCGGAAACTAAAACTTCAAAATCAGAAGCACCTAAGGGCACTTCTAAAAAATCAACCACTCGTTCATCAAACGTTTCTACAACAAAATTCGAAGCGCCAGTGGAATCAAAAACTTCGACAGAAGGATTTGTAGCAACTGTGGATACGATCGAATCCACTGAAAGCAAAGCCCTCAGTCAAGTCGACATGGTAGTATTGGTAATACTTGCTCTCCTCATCCCACCACTAGCCGTTTATCTTCACCAAGGCAGCTGGAACGAACTGTGTTGGATAAGCTTGTTATTGACTATTCTTTTTTGGGTTCCAGGGGTAGTATTTGCGTTTTTAGTTATCTTCGATGTGATCTAATTTTTATCTAATGCTAAGAAAACTTCTCTTCCTTCTTTTTAGCGTCGCGCTTTTATCTTCTTGTACAATTGAGAAGAGAAAGTATATGTCAGGCTATCATGTAGAATGGCATACGAGCCTCAAAAAACCGGATCAATCAGCGAATACTATCGTTGATGAAAAAGAGATTGAATTAGCATCAAGCAAGAGTATTGAAAAAAGAGAATTCGATGCACAAGCATTGAATTCAGAAAATAAAAAAGAACTGGTAGAATGGACACCCCCCGTTGTCCATTCTCCAGCTTTTTCTCAAAATAAAAAAGCGGTAGTCAACACGGCTGCTGTATCACATGTTTCTGCAATAAGCTCTTCATATACCCTAGAAAATAGATTAGCACATCGCATCATTCAATCTTCTATGATGCAAAAAATGGCAGCGAGTGATGATGCAGATTTATACATCTTTATTGCCATTATTCTATTAGCGATCCTTCTTCCCCCCTGCTCTGTGTTCTTACATCAAGGCTGCTGCAATAGCTTCTTTTGGTACACTGTGGATCTCACGCTGCTCGGTTGGATTCCAGGAATTGTTTACGCATTTATCATCATCTTCACACAGCCTCGTTACTATTATTACTAAGCGTATCGGGTCCAGCGATCTTCTCTGCAGAACGCATAGAGAGAAACTCCTAATTCTTTTGCAAAATCCACCGATAAGCTACTCGGTGCGCTTACTGCTGCCAATACTGGTATTCCTGCAGTAAAACTTTTCGTGATAATTTCATAACTAACTCGACCGCTCACTAACAGATAGCGCGCAGATTTTAGCTCTCCTCTATTCAATAAATCACCCACCACTTTATCCACCGCATTGTGTCGTCCGATATCTTCTTTTACGCTTAGAAGAGCTCTCTTACCATCAAAAGCAGCGGCGGCATGACAACCACCACTTTGCTCGAAAGCGGCTTGATGGGTCCGCATAATTTCAAACATAATTTCAAAAGAAATGTTTTCTTCTTCGGAAGTGTTTCCTTCTTTTTTTTCTTGAGAAAAATCTTGTAATTCTGTTCGACCGCAAATGCCACAACTAGCCACGGACAATAGATTCCGCTTATTGATTTGGCTTTTATCTAAAAGATTTTCCGGCACCGTTACATTCACTTTTGAGATGAGTCCTTCAGGCGAACGTTCCAATACCGCGGTATTCAGAACTCCTTCTCTCAATTTGACCACCCCTTCTGCAAACAAAAGCCCCCGGATGAGGGCTTCCTCATCTCCGGGGGTTTGCATTGTCAATGTAAATATTTCATCGTTTACCAAAACAGTCAGCGGATGCTCTATCATCAAATGATCTCGCACCGATGTGCGCTCTCCTTTGGATTGCTTGATCGCTTCGTACTGTCTGGTCTTCATTATGATAATCCTGTCACTACACCATTCGCATCAATGTCCATATTCTCTGATGCTGGAATCGCCGGTAGTCCTGGCATTCTCATCATATCTCCTAAAATTGGAATGATGAAACCTGCTCCTACTGCATATTCAAATTCTCTCACGGTAACAATAAAATTACGTGGACGACCTACTCTACTCTCATCATCAGAAAAAGACTTTTGAGTCTTTGCCATACAAACTGGCAAGCCTGCAAGGCCTAATCTTTCGATGGTTCTGAGATTTCCCTCTGCCTCTTTGGTGTATTGCACTGCATCAGCACCATAGATTTCCTTGGCGATTTTCTCAATCTTTTCCTTCACAGGAAGCGACCAATCATACAGTGGTTTGAATGCATTTTTACCACCATCTACTTCTGCAACAACCGCAGCAGCTAGTTCTTTAGTGCCTTCACCTCCATTCGCAAAGCCTCGTGAAATAACGGCTTGAATGCCCAACTTCGCACATGCATCGATTACGAATTGTAATTCCTCATCGCTATCTGTAGGGAAATGATTCAATGCCACTACTGGATTCAAACCAAACTTGCGGCAGTTTTCAATATGCTTTTCAAGATTCTCAAATCCTTTTGTAACGCGCTCCATAGAAGGTGTGTTATACTCTTCTTTCTTCGCACCACCATGGTGACGCAGCGCACGAATCGTCGCTACAAGTACCATTGCATCAGGCTTCAAATTGCCGTAGCCACACTTGATATCCATGAATTTCTCCGCGCCCAAATCCGCGCCGAATCCTGCTTCAGTCACTACATACTCGGATAAACTCAATCCCATTTTTGTAGCGATGATGGTGTTCGTTCCTTGTGCGATGTTCGCAAATGGACCTCCATGTAAGATAGCGGGATTGCCTTCGAGTGTTTGTACTAAGTTCGGCTTAATAGCATCCTTCAGTAGGAGTGCCATTGCGCCTTGCGCTTTTAAATCGCGCGCATAAATTGGTTTGCGATCGTAGGTAAATCCAACGAAAATGTTTCCAAGCTTCGTTTTCAAATCTTCGATATTCTGCGCCATGCAAAGAATCGCCATCACTTCACTTGCAGGCGTAATGTTGAATCCATCCTGACGAGGAATTCCATTTCCTGTACCACCGAGTCCGATAGTGATATCGCGAAGCGAACGATCGTTCATGTCCATCACTCGCTTCCAATAAATGGAGCGTGGATCTAATCCAAGCGAATATTGCTTGTTTTGAAGATTGTTGTCGATCAATGCAGCGAGAAGATTATTCGCTTTTTCAATCGCACCAAAATCTCCCGTGAAGTGAAGATTGATATCTTCCATCGGCACTACTTGTGAGTACCCGCCTCCAGCAGCACCGCCTTTGATCCCGAATACAGGACCAAGCGATGGCTCGCGCAATACGACCGTAGCCTTCTTACCGATTTTATTCAAGCCTTCTGTAAGCCCGATGCTGGTCGTAGTCTTTCCTTCTCCTGCGGGAGTAGGTGTAATCGCACTTACAAGAATTAATTTATTCTTTTTAATGTTTTCCTCATTGATGAGATTTAATGGAAGCTTCGCTTTATACTTTCCATAATGTTCTAAATCATCAACAGAAATATTGAGTTTTCCGGCAATAACATTGATGTGCCGAATGTCGCATTTCTGCGCAATTTCCAGGTCTGTAGGAAATGACATATAGTTTCAAAATTGGTTATACAGAGGCGAAATGTACTTAAATATTTAGAGAAAAAGTGAATTGTGTTCCTTCACCTAAAACACTTTTTACATCGTACTGAGAATCATGCAATACAAGTATATTTTTTACAATCGCTAAGCCAAGCCCAGTGCCCGGTTGCGCGGAACGCCCCTTGTAAAAACGATCAAATAAATGAGGAACATCCTCTGCTGCAATTCCACTTCCAGTATCGGTAACTGAAATCTGGAGTTTTCCAGCATCCTCTCTCACGCCGACGGTCACTTTATCCCCTTGAGAACAATACTTTAATGCATTGCTCAATAAATTATGTAATACGCGGTCGATCAAGGCTACATCTGCTTTTACCAAAGGCAATTGCTCCGGACTTTCAACACATATCTCTACTCCTTTTTCAGCAGCAGATAATTTAAATTGATTGGCAATATCATGCACGAGGTCCTGAATATGAAAGGGCTCGATATGAATGGTCGTTTCTTTGCTCTCTAACTTTGATAATTCGAAAAGCTCGTCCACCAACGTTTTCAGCTTATCTGTTCCTTGAAGGGTGGTGCTCAAATATTTTTCTCTCGTAGCTTCATCGAGCGAATCTTTTTTCATCAGTAGTGTTTCGATGTAGCCATGAATGCCCGCCAAAGGCGTTCTTAAATCATGTGAAATATTCGCCAACAATTCTCTTCTGAAATTTTCTAGCTCTAATTTTTCTTCGGCCAATTTTTCTTGACGCTTTAGAATATTTTTCACACTTAAATACATCAAGATTCCGATGACAATTACAAATACCAATGTGATTAATAGATTGGTGTAAATCTGGCCTTGCGCTTTGCTCATGAAAGAGTCAAAGTTCTCCTCTACCTGAAGCATACCGACCACTTCGCCTTCGCCGCTCATTACTGGAGAAAGCGCTCCAAGATGTAATCCATCTTCTGCCTCATAAAGGCCGATCATCCCCCCTTTTGTATAAACACTATCGGGCTGTCTCGATTTACCACTGAGTTCCGCTAACCATTCATGGTCATTCGTTGAAATTACTTTCACGAATTTATTGGCCGCTGAATCTTTCACTACCGTAAACATGCTCGATGGTACCTTGGTCATTTCTTTGGCCATGTACATTTGCTCATAAATCTTCATGAACGTTGAATCCTTCTTTACCTGATCTGACAAGGCTTGTGAAGGATACTTGCTGACAAGATCACTATGCTCTTCTCCCGAAATTTTATAAGCCACGGCGTTGGCAATACAGTCGAGTTTGAAAAGTTCTTTTTCTTGATAAATCGCGAGCTGTGTATAGTAGCTATTAATGGTGACATACGTTGCAATCAGAGCGATTGCAATCATGGTGTAGGTCAAAATGTTTTGGGTAGATCTTTTTTTCATGCGGGTTGATCATTAAAACGATAGCCTACACCCCAAGTGGTAAGGACATATTCAGGTTTATTTAAATCTTTTTCAATCTTTATTCGAAGGCGATTAATGTGAGTATTCACCGTGTGCTCATACCCATCGAAATCATACCCCCATACCAGGTTGAGTAATTTCTTTCGATCGTAGGTCGTACCTGGATTGGATGCCAGCAAATACAGCAAATCAAATTCTTTTGGAGTCAACTCAAGTCGTTCGTCATTCAATATCACCACCCGACGAGTGCGATCAATAGTCATGGCCTTATACTGAATAATGGCCTCAGCTTTTTCCATTACCTCGGGTTCGATTCTTCTAAATATGACTTTCACGCGAGCGATAAACTCACGAATACCAAAAGGCTTGGTGATATAATCATCAGCGCCCATATCCAGACCAATTACTTTATCGATCTCCTGACTCCGCGCAGTTAGCATCAAAATGGGAGTAGTATGCCCTTGCTCACGATAGAGTTGACATACCTCCAATCCATCCATGACGGGTAGATTAATATCAAGTATGATCAAGTCCAACTTATTTTGGAGGATATAATCCAAGCCACTCTTGCCATCGATAAATCGAACGCACTCGCATTGGAGGTCGTTCAAATGCAACTCGAGCAAGTCCGAGATGTCCTTATCATCCTCTATTATAGCGACTTTCTTCATGAATTTTTGTGTCGTGATAATTTTGTTACAAAGTAACACTTCTTTTGTGTTTGGCCCAATTGGGCCGTCTCATATCTCCCTCGCGGGAAATATCGGGATAAGTTTAGTTGTTAGTTAAAATAAACCCCTGAATCGTCGGGGGTTTTTTTTATGAAAAAAAACTAATTATTCCACGAATGGCGGCAATATTCCAAAAAATGTCGTTTACTTCGGACCGAAAAGATATTATAAAATGAAAAGAAACTTCATAAAGACAGCATTCTTTATTGCAGCATTGGCAATCTGTGCACCTACTTTCTCCCAAGACAAAGGCAGCAGCGCGCCTCAAGCGCCTATCTCTCTTCAGTGGCAGCACGCGGACATCATGGCTGATGGTAAAATCGGAGTCAGCTCTGCTAGAGCATACAAAGAACTTGTAGCAGGAAAAAAACCAGCTCCTATTATCGTAGCAGTCATCGACAGCGGCACAGAGACTTTCCACTCTGATTTGAAAAACAATATTTGGATCAACACAGACGAACTTCCAGGCAATGGTATCGATGATGACAAAAACGGCTACATCGATGATATGCATGGTTGGTCTTTCATTGGCGGAAAAGACGGTGATGTTAGAGAAGATAATCTTGAATTCACTCGTGTTTACAAGCAATTAAAAGATCGCTTCGATGGCAAAGATGCAGCGAGCATTGCGAAAGCTGATAAAAAGGACTACGAGCGCTACCTCAAATTCAAAGATGGTTATGCAACGCGTACGGCTGAAGCCCGCGCTCAAAAAGAACAATATGATCAGTTCATGATGGTGTACAACATGGCGGATGGTATGATGAAAGGTCTAACAGGCAAGGATAATTACACTCTTGAAGATCTTCAGGCGGTAGAAGCAAAAGATGAAATGTCAAAAGGCTTCAAGCAAATGATGACTGAGTTGATGCAACAAGGGGTACTTGAGCAATTAGATGCTTGGAAGGAACAAGTGGAATCAACCCTGAAATATTCTTACGATCTAGATCTCGACACTCGTAAAATTGTTGGTGACAACTACAGCGATGTTCGTGAAAAAAATTATGGCAACAATCACGTGGATGGTCCTGCTGGAGAGCACGGCACGCACGTAGCGGGAATCATCGGTGCTACCGTTAATGGATTCGGCGTAGATGGTATTGCACAAAATGTAAAACTCATGATCATCCGTTGTGTACCAGCAGGAGATGAAAGAGATAAAGACGTTGCTAATTCTATTCGCTACGCTGTAGACAATGGAGCGAAAATCATCAACATGAGTTTTGGAAAATCATATTCTCCGAATAAAGACATCGTTGATGAGGCAGTAGCTTACGCAGAAAGCAAAGGAGTATTGCTTATTCATGCTGCTGGAAATGATAGCAAGAATGTAGATAAAGCTGATAATTTCCCTAACAAGAAATACCTCAACGGTAAGACATGTAAGACATGGATTGAAGTGGGTGCAAGCGGTGATACCCCATCAGAATTGGCTGCTTCATTCACGAATTATGGAAAAAAGAGTGTGGATGTATTCGCTCCTGGCGTAGATATCTATAGCACATATACTGGAGATTCTTACAAGAAAGAAAGCGGCACTAGCATGGCATCACCTGTTACAGCGGGCGTTGCAGCAGCGGTGTGGTCATTCTACCCAAACCTCACTGCATTGCAATTAAAAGAGATCCTATTGAAATCAGCAGTTCCATATAAGAAGACCAACGTAACACTTCCTGGATCACAATCAGAAGAGAACCCAGAAGGTAAAAAAATCGCCTTCGGCAAACTCTCCAAAACCGGCGCAGTAGTAAACTTATACAAGGCGTTGGAAATGGCGGGGAAGCTATAAGCGCTTCGCTAATTCGAAATTCGCGCTGCGCTCATTCGAGATTCAGCTATGCTAATTTGAAATTTGGGATTCGAAAAAACAAAGGCCGCTCTATTTGAGCGGCCTTTATTTTTAGATGAATATCGAATTCCGAATACCGAATGCGCGCAGCGCAAATTCCGAATACCGAATCTCGAATCTCGAATGCGCGGAGTTCGAATGCGCAGCTTCACAAAACATCCCCCCGCTTTCATAAAACATCCCCAACCATCGCGGCGGGGCGCGCGTAACATTGCAGAAAATTTCAATTATGAAAGCTATTCTTTCCATTGCACTTGCTAGTGCAACTTGTGTGTTGTCAGCTCAGGTTCCAAATGAAGATTTGATCTTTGCCCTAAACTTTTCTAACACGTTCAATACCGTAATTCCCGCAGATTTTGCGGCTTCTGCGAACAACGCCGATCTAGGAATGGACTCTCAAATGAATCCTGACGCCGCTTGTTTTCTAGGTGAAAATCAGAATGTCATTTTCAATAATTCAACATTTCAAGCTGGTTCTACAAACGGAGAAGTATCCGTTTCAACTAAATTCAGAGCTGACCTTGATTTTGTCTATAATATGTTTGATTTCAGTTATGCCAATATTTTTAACAGTGGTAACTGCTTTATCCGAATTCAAAAAACAAGCACCTACTTCATTCAGGTCGGACTTTATGATGGCAACGACTTTCCATTGAATGTTGGATACAGAACAATTAGTTATCCTGTTAATCCTGAGGATCTGAATTACTGGACTACAGTAACTATGACCTTCGATGGAACTCCAACTGCGCAAACCTTGGCTCTTTATGTAAATGGTTCACCAGTAGCTAGTGAAACACAAAATAATGATTGCGGTGAACTCGCAGGAAATGTGGGCTACGAAAACAACAACATGATCATTGGAGGATTAGTAGATCAGCCTTATGCAGGAACCATTGATGAAGTTTTTATCCATAACCGAACCATCAGTGCTGACGAGGCCTCTGACATCTATTTTTCTCAGTCTTTCGTGGTTGGTTTAAATGAATTGCAAGCGAAATCACAACTATCAAGCGTCTATCCAAATCCTGCAAAAGATATCATTCAATTCGAAGGATTCAACAATGAAAATATTGAAATCATCAACGCTCAAGGTGCTAAGGTGATGACACAAAAATTGACTATCGGTCGGAACCAGTGGGATATAAACACGCTCCCAGCTGGTGTCTACTTCATCAAAACTTCACAAGGCTCTACCAAGTTTGTGAAATGTTAGGTGAGTATTTGTAGTGTAGATTCCCCGATTGACTTAAGCGATCGGGGTTTCCTTTTTTATACCGACTCACCTATCTTAAATGTATCTTCGTTATCGAAATTAATATCTCCGCTCTGTGCTTAAATACCATGGTTGGTGTATTATTCTAGTGTTCTTTGCGCAATCATTGATCGCGCAAAATCCGCTTTATAAAAGATTTTCTAGCGCAGAAGGCCTCGCCAAACAATCGGTTTACGACGTATATCAAGACTCTAAAGGCCTTATCTGGCTAGGCACCGATGAAGGTCTTATTCGATTCGACGGGAGAGTATTTCAAAAATTTTCAGCACCAGAAAAGTTTCGAAAGGGCATCACCAATATTCTCGAAGATGAATCCGGAAGAATGTACTGTCAAAACTTCGCAGGACAAGTATTCGTCTCTCATCCCATACATGATAGCATTCAATACCTCGAAAATGTAAAAGGCCTTGGAAGATTCATGCAGAATGTAATGATCAATAAACATCTGCTCGCTTTCTGCGGAGCGGATTTCATTGGCCTATACAATGTAAGAACCAAGCAAGTTAAAAACATCCCCTTCGCGACATCCAATGTTCAAGTCTCGGTTTTTCAAAGAAACGCCGAGCACCTAAGCATCTATAATAATCTTGAAAAAGAATTTTTTAGCATTTCCGAGAACGGTACTATTTCAAAGTCTAAATTTAATAGTTCGGCAGCTGTCCTATTTCACGCACAAATAAATAAGCAGGACTACCTCATCAATAAACTGTTTCCTTTTGATATGACCAATCTGGCCAGTGGAAACAAAGGCAGTCTAAGTGGGCTCAAAGAAGAAACACTGATCAATCACGTCGCGGCTATTGATGATCAGCACATCGGAGTTTTCACTACTAGCGGTGTTTACATCTACAACCAAAACCTCGATCTCATTTGGCATTGGTTTGAAGAGGAAAGTATTTCTGGTGGAATCAGAGATTTTCAAAACAACTATTGGTTCAGCACCCTTCAAAACGGCCTCATACTAGTTACTCAGCCCAATGCGAGAGTAGCACTCGAACAAGAAAACCTCACCTGTATTACCTCCAAGAAAAACAACATCATTGTTGGCACCGCAGATAATAGTCTTATTGAAGTAGAGCAAATGAGAGCAAAAAAGACGCTCTACCAAGACCCTACCAATCACGCAATGCGGGAGGTGTACTACAATGAAGAACAAGATGAACTCTTATTCTCCAACCAATTTTTCCATATCATTTCCAAGAATAAAAATCATACGCAAGAAATATCGGTAAATGATATTGGGCAGCTGAGTCCATCTGCCTATCTCCTCGCAGAAGCTACCACTGTTTCGATTTATACTAAAGATGAAAAAGAAGCTATCGCACTTCCTTTTTTAAATGTATTTAAAACAAGAATAGACGACCGGATTTTGATCAGTGATAAAATGCTTCGAACAGAGCATGCAACGCCGATCGATGCTCAGAGCTACCTCGTTTCTACCACCGAGGGACTTCTCAAGTTAACTCCACAAGGTGCGTCTGAATTACAATTCAACAATAATAAAATCTATGCGCTAGATCTTTGCAAAACCGATGGAGATAGCATTCTAATCGCCACGCAAACGAATGGCATTCTTATTTATCATAATAATTCCATTCAAGAATATCTCCCTAAAAATTCATTTTTTCAGGGAAACATTAAACGTATCAAATACAAGCGCAATCTTCTATATGTTTTGTATTCCAATGCTCTTGAAGTATTTACTCCAAACAAGCAGCGCATACAGTCATTTCTAACCAGTGATGGCTGGAATGGATATAATCTTACCGATTTCGAGATAAAAGGAGATACCACCTTTATTACGACCGATAAAGGTTTAATTGCCGTGACACTCAATGACGCAGCCTACAATGACGCACCACCTGTAATTCGCATTCTAAATGGGAAGGTCAATCAGTTCCCTATTGATTTCTCTTCTACTCAAGAATTAAAAGCCGGTCCCAATGTGATCGAAATTGACTTTGCGATACTTGATTTCAAGGGACTCCAAACTACCAAGGGCTATTACAGCATCAATGATGGGGATTGGATTAAATCTAATGGAAATAAAATTATTCTTACCTCCCTTGCGCCTGGAGATTATAATATCAAGATTAAAGCCGTCAATGCACGTGGAGTTACCTCCACTACTCCTGTTGAAGTCAACTTCACCATCCTAACACCATGGTACTGGAGTTGGTGGTTTATGCTATTATCCGCACTGGCTATCGTTACATCGATTGTATTATTCTATAAAATAAGACTTGCGAATGCACAAAAGGCCAATCAATTGCTCAATGAGAAAATTGAACTTGAAAAGGCCCTTCACCAATCTACTTTGACAAGTATCAAATCGCAAATGAATCCGCATTTTATCTTCAATGCGTTAAATACCATTCAATCTTATATCTATACCAACGATAAACGTGCGGCATCCGACTATCTCGTTGATTTCAGTGAATTGACGCGGCTTATATTGGACATGAGTAATAAAGATAGTGTGATATTGACTGATGAGATAAAAGCCAATTCGCTCTACTTGCGTTTAGAAAAAATGAGATTTGAAGATGACTTTGAATATGTTATTTCCACCAATAATATTGACACAGATTCAATAAGAATCCCATCCATGCTTATTCAACCATATGTAGAAAATGCGGTGAAACATGGGCTGCTTCATAAGAAAAGTGATAAAAAAATTGAACTCATTTTTTCCCTCGAAAATGAGATCTTGAAAGTGGATATCATTGACAATGGTATTGGAATCAAGGCAGCAAATCAAATCAATAGTCAACGACCGAAAAAACATGAATCCTTTGCCCTGAGAGCAAATAAAAAACGCTTCGAACTTTTAAACACAGGTCTGGAACAGCCCATTGGCGAGGAGATTATTTCATTGTACGACAACAATGGTAATGCTTCGGGAACTCATGTAAAACTCAAAATCCCCATCTCATTAAACAAGTCTCAGGTTTCATGAAATACTCCATGTATTCTGCGACATAATTCTAATTTTGTATAATGAAAGCGATTATAGTTGATGATGAGAAAAGAGCACGAGTGCTTATTCGCTCCATTTTCGAAGACCACTTCTCGGATATCGAAATCGTAGACGACTGTCCAGATTTACCATCTGCAGTAAAATCTATTAAAAAGAATAGTCCTGATTTGGTACTATTGGACATCGAAATGCCCGGTTTCAGTGGACTTCAGCTGCTTGAGTTTTTTAATGAAGATGAAATTAACTTTTCAATCATCTTCATAACAGCCTATAATGAGTTTGCAATCCAGGCCTTTCAATTGAGTGCTATTGATTACATCCTTAAACCCATTAATATCACGCAGCTTTCTGATGCTCTTGATCGCTTTAAAAAACAAAAACTCAAGCAGTCTCAACTGCTCGAGATACTAAAATCTAATTTAGAGACACAATCAGACCGCAAAATCGCGATTCCTAATCGCGATAGCATTACTTACATCAATGCCTCTGACATTCTGTATGTAAAGGCCGATGGCTCCTACTCTGTGTTTCACACCAAAGACGGTCAGAAGTACACCTTAAGTCGCAACTTGAAATTTGTTGAGCAAATGATCAGCAACATTCCATTCCTCAAGCGCTGCCAAAAATCGTACATCGTCAACACCAACGAAATAAAAGCAGACAATCACGCCCAAGGAACATTGCTCCTAACCTCAGGCATAGAAATCCCCGCAACGAGTATCTAACTCGCGATTCTCAATTCTCGAATCTCGATTTTCAATTCTCAAATCTCAAATCTTAATTCTCAATTCTCAAAAATGGGATTTCAGAGATTGTCGAGGATGATTCTAAATTGAGGTTAGAAATATTTTCTTATAAAAATTAGAACTGAAAATTGAGAATCGAGAATTGAGAATCGAGAATTGAGAATCGAGAATTGAAAATCGAGAATTGAAAATTTATTTCCCCTTATACTTCATCGGATCTTCGTTTTCGTCTACTACTCCCATGCTTGGTATAGAACAATTATAGATATACCATTTGCCGGTGTAATTCTCGGTATTGTACTGTTGATCCTTTACATTTTCTGCGAAATTGATGTGGAAGAAAACGTTCTTCGCAGTAACGTATTTGTCTGCATTCTTGCCATCATTATTTGTCAAAGTATTTTTACAAACAACAATAAAATCTACAATACGTCCATTCTTCACTTGCACTCCCGTCAATGGATGTGGGATCATGATATCTGAATATTCTGCATGATCAAAGTGAACATAAGCGTACAAAGGAACATAGTTCGACATACCTTCCTTCTCTAAATATTGCTTAAATACTTCAAGGACTTTCCCTTTTGGCTCTGCCCACAAGCTGGATGCACTAGCATCACCTGGACGAGGAAGTTCCCATCCGACTACTCCCTTGTCGAGAGCGTTGATATAGGCCTTACCAAACTGAGCCATACGCTTGTGTATATCCGCAGCAGTCAATTGTGCAGCTCTTGCCTCTTTTTCTTTTTTGAAGAAAATGACAGGTTCGCAGTATTGTTGAAACGTAGAGAAGCAATCATTCTTTTCAAAGTCTCTCCCTTCGTATGTTCCTGGCATCATCACAAAGATTCCATCCTCAATAAAATAGAAAGAAGTTAAGCGTTGAACCTCAGGAGTTGGTTGAGTTGGACATACTGCCTCACCTGAATTATTGATCGACGGGCTATACTGATTTCCCACGTGTGCATAATTGAAATTTGCCGCATCATAATCCGGATAAAGAGCCATAATACCAGCCTTCTTTCTCACCTTGTGAGAAAAAGATTCAACATTTAAATAAACAGGAGGAACTTTCACACCATTCTTTTCTTCGTATGAAAAACGATGGTTCAACGTGTAGTTCAAGCCATTCTCACTGTTCTCGAAATTCAACAAAAATTTCTGTAAAACACACGATTTACGTTGAGGAGTTACACCAACAATAATCCTATTTGAATAATAAATACCACTAACATTATTAGGATCTTTATTGATAGTCTTAGAATTGAGATACGTGTCTGCCTTATCCTCTTCAGCGGCCTTCAATTCAGCCTCAGAAGGCTTGTCGGTCACTTTAGAACTACCGCCGCCAACACCTGCTGCCGCAGCTTTCTCTTTTAATTTACCCAATACACCTTGGGCGTTTACCGTGGTAGCCAAAAACACAATAGCCACCATCATCACTGTTTTGCTTATTCGTTTCATTAGATTTAAAAATTTCGCGCAAAACTACCGTGACAAAAAAGCTCAACCGGTGCATATTTCATGATGACAGGGGGATGTTTTGTGAAGGAGCGAAACTTGATTCTCGATTCTCGATTTTCAAATCTCGATATTCAATTCTCAATTCTCAATTTTCGATTCTCAAATCTCGATTTTCAGTTCTAACAATTATCATAAACTTTTTCTAATCTCAAATCAGAATCATCATTGACAAGCTCAGAAATCACATTTTTGAGAATTGAAAATTGAGATTTGAGAATTAAGATTTGAGAATTAAGATTTGAGAATTAAGATTTGAGAATTAAGATTTGAGAATCGAGAATTGAAAATTGAGATTCAAGTCAAATGCCTCGGCCGCATCGACTCATTTCCTCTTTCGATGATTTCATTGATGCGGTTGGCGCGGGTTTCGGGACGTTTGGCCATGATCAGCCATTGAAGCGTTGCTTTGCGAATAGACTTGCTTTGAGCGTGAAAAAATTCTTCAGCTTTTTTATTCTTGTTAAATGCTTTTTGAAGTTCCTCGGGGATGGTCAAATCTTCGACTGCATCAAGTATCTCCCAACTTCCATTTTTCTTTGCTATTTCGATGACCGCAAGTCCCGCTGGAGTCATCTTTCCTTCTGCGATTAAAACTTCGATTTTATTCTTATTGACACGCGACCACGTGCTCTTCGCTTTTCTCTTGCTAAAAAATTGAATGGAACTGTCCTTATCGCGCTTTCGATGAACCGAATCAATCCACCCAAAACACAACGCTTCATCCACCGCCTCGCTCCAGGTCAACGATGGCTGACCTGATGCTTTGTTGTAGTAAATCAACCAAACGGATTCTTCAGAGGCATGGTTCATTTCCAACCACCGCCTCCACTCCGCCTGACTCCGTGGATAAAATTCATTCATAAAAAAAATTTGATTCTCAAATCTCAATTTTCAATTCTCAAAAATGTGATTTCTGAACTTGTCAATGATGATTCTGATTTGAGATTAGAAATATTTTATTATAAAAATAAGAACTGAAAATCGATAATTGAGAATCGAAAATTGAGAATTGAGAATTACTCTACCTTTTTGTAGTACCTAATATAATCAATGTCCATCGACTGTGGGAAGAGGTTGGGTTTGTCTGGACCGTCGGGAGTTTTCTTTACGGATACGTTCGTGATAATCTGCATCGGATCGCGAGGAAAAGGGGTCTCTTCTGGATTCTTTTTTCTTTTCAAAAAATCAGCGCATTGCTTCGCTCTTCCCTTCATTCCTTTGTATCGATACATCGTGCGCTTCAAATCTCCATCCACCCACCACTCTATTTTGCATTCATCCCAAATACATGTGAAGGTGTGAAACCCTTCTGAAATGTCCTCTCCGAGATAGCCTTCTATCGACATGCCGCCCTTGTAATGTGCGGTCATATTATGCCACTTCGACAAACGCTTCTCGCTGTAAAACATCTTCAATGGACCTTTCACATCCCAATATTCAAAGACATCAATTTCATTATTTACGCCATCCTTCTCACCATACATCCAGAATGCAGAGTTGAGTCCTTTGCTTTTTGGAATACGACAACGAATCTCATACATCCCAAAACCAAAACTCTCACGAGAATTTATTTCTCCGCTGGAATGTGTAGCATTTCCTTTGAATGGCTTCATGCCATCTTTGATCCATATCTCATAGGGACGATCGATCATGGTATCATTCTTCAATACCAATTTGAGAAGTCCTTGTGAAACCTCTGCATTCTCTCTCAGATACCATACATAGTTAGAACCTTGCATCGGGTCGCGCGGAATCCCTTCAATGATGCGCCATTTTGACTCATCGAGCTTTGTCCCTTCGAAGTCATCGCCAAATGACATCACCCATTTTTCATTTTCTCCTGCCGAATTTTTTCGAACCAGTGTGTCTTGTGCAAAGGCTACACTCGCTGCAGCAACTAATAAAGAAGTAATAAGTGTTCTCATGGAACGAAAATAGTAAATTCCATACTTGAGTAAAAAAAAGACTGTTTTGCTAAATAACTATTGTTATGCTAATTTTATATATATTTACGTCATGAAGGATATTAAATGCCCAAAATGTGAGTCCTATCGTGTAATTAAGAGCGGTATTATCAACGAAAAACAACGATACAATTGTAAAAATTGTAGCTATTACTTCACTGTTGACAAGCTCGGAAAAAAGATCGATACGTACTATGTCACCAAGGCGCTACAACTTTACATCGAGGGACTATCTTATCGCGAAATCGAACGTTTGCTCGGTGTGAGTCATGTCTCTGTAATGAACTGGGTGAAACAATATGGTATCTCTAGAGCGTCCAACAGCCAATACCATCCCACCTATCGTATCCTTACGCATACTGAATTAATCCAATACCTATCTGACAAATCACACCTTGATGGAGCGGGTGCCATTATCACTGAAGTCGGTGATAAATTCATGCTGATTCGCTGGGAACGATTCAGGCAATAACTATATATTTTAACAATCAACTATATAGTATTTGGTTTTGTTTGACAAGTCCCTTCTATTTGGGGCATTCAATTTCTAATCACCTGGTGCGCAACAGGTAATGAGAATTGAAAACGACCTTTTAACCAAACAAACCAAACCATGAAAAAATTCACCTCGCGAATTTTAATGCTCTGCATACTATCGTGCACGCATCTTCTCTCCCAAGCGCAAGGCGATGAACTCTACGGACCGGGCATTAAATTCAAGCTCAATGAAGAGGGTTCTAAATACATGCGCTTCATCACTTGGCACCAAGTATGGGCCCGATACAATCAAAACAACGAAGGCTCCGCTAGACAAGGCGTCGCTCAAGACGAAACTTTTGATATCGGTATTCGAAGATCTCGCTTCCTCTTCCTCACCCAAATCAGCCCAAAATTCTTGATTGTACTTCATGCCGGAATCAACAATCAAACCTCTTATACCGGAGGATATCTCGGAAGCAGCGATGCTAAAAAACCACAACTGTTCATGCACGACTTGTGGAATGAATACAAGGTTTTTGATAAATCAAAATTCAAAATGGACATCGGCGCCGGACTGCATTACTGGAATGGTGTATCACGTATGTCAAGCGCTTCCACACTCAACTTCCTCGCATACGATGCACCTATCTTCAATTGGTCTAACATTGAAACTACCGACCAATTCGCACGATACATCGGTATCTACGCAAAAGGAAAACTCGGCAAAATTGATTATCGTGTAAATGTTAGCGAACCTTTCTATACCAATACTGCCAAGGCAATTTCTACTACCAACGCGAACTATAGTCCATACAACGTCAATAAAATTTACGCTGGATACTTCAGCTACCAATTCTGGGATCAAGAATCAAACGTTCTTCCATATACTGTTGGCTCATACCTCGGATCAAAAAAGGTATTCAATATCGGTGGTGGTTTCATGAATAATCAGGAAGCCATGTGGACCAAGAAAACTGAATGGACAGGCACTGATTCGCTGACTTATCACGATATGAATCTCTTTGCAGCGGATGTCTTTATTGATCTTCCTCTCAACAAAGAAAAAGGAACCGCACTCACTGCTTATGTGGTTGATTATATCTACGACTTCGGTCCAAACTTCGTTCGCTCTATCGGCATCATGAATCCCGCGGCCAACAATGCTACGGGTGAAGGCGTTAGCGCATATAGAGGAAATGCACTTCCATTAATCGGTACAGGAAATATCCTCTACGGTCAAATAGGATATCTCATGTCAAAAAATCTTTCTTCAAAATTCAGACTTCAACCTTATGCAGCATATACACTTGCAAACTTTGAAGGCTTGAAAGACGCAGAAGGAGACCATCACAACATGAACGTAGTGGATGCAGGAGCGAACTTCTTACTCGAAGGACACCACTCTAAAATTACTGTCAACTATAGACATCGTCCAGATTTCAGCCAAATAGCACGACCAGATTTCCAAGTGAAATACCGTCCTGAAATCACACTTCAATTCCAAGTTTATCTATAAAACTCAAACCAAGAAATTATGTCAAACACAACCACATCTAGCAAAGGCATTTGGAGTGTGATCACCGCATCTTCGGTGGGGACACTTATCGAGTGGTATGACTTCTATATCTTCGGAAGCTTAGCAACAATTATTGCTGCACAATTCTTCCCTGAGGATAAAGGCTCTGCCGCTTTGCTTTCTACCCTCGCGATCTTCGCTGCAGGATTTATAGTACGTCCTTTTGGAGCACTTGTATTCGGTCGTCTCGGCGATATCGTTGGAAGAAAATACACCTTCTTACTCACACTCGTATTGATGGGCGGTAGCACCTTTGCTATCGGACTTATTCCAAATTATAAAAGCATCGGTGTCGCTGCACCATTGCTCGTATTGCTACTTCGCCTCATTCAAGGTCTTGCATTGGGAGGAGAATATGGTGGCGCTGCAACATACGTGGCGGAGCACTCTCCAGTGGGCAAGCGCGGATTTTACACCAGCTGGATTCAGACTACAGCAACCCTTGGTCTATTCGTTTCCCTTGGTGTAATCCTCATTACCAGAAATACAATGGGTATCGAAAAATTCAATGATTGGGGTTGGAGAATTCCATTCCTCGTGTCTTCATTGCTCGTGATCCTTTCCATCTACATCCGTTTAAAAATGAACGAGTCTCCTCTTTTTTCTAAATTGAAAAAAGAAGGAAAGACTTCCGCTAATCCACTAAAAGAAAGTTTTACAAAAAGAGAAAACTTGAAAATGGTCTTGCTCGCTCTCTTCGGAGCGGTGATGGGACAAGGCGTTATCTGGTACACAGGACAATTCTACGCTCAATCATTTATTGAGAACGTTTGTAAAATTGAATTCGGTCAATCACGTACAATCCTTCTTTGGGCGATTGCATTTGCTACTCCATTCTTTGTTGTATTCGGAGCATTATCAGATCGCATCGGTAGAAAATGGATTATGATGGCAGGTATGTTTTTAGGTATACTCTTGTATCGCCCTATTTATCAGCACTTCCTAGACATCACCAGTGAGAAAAATAAAGTAGAACTCGCCGAGCAACGCGAGGTAGCTACTACCACATCATTGGTTCCAAATAAAGCAGATACGCTCATTAAAACAGTGACTGTAAAATACTTTGAAGATGGTTCTATTTTCAAAGAAACCAAATCAGACACATTGTATGTTGCGACTGGTGCTCACGCGATCAAGCCAGCTATTAAAATGGAAAAGATCGTGGGCGATGGAAATTATTGGACCATCATTTTCCTCATCTTCATCCAAGTTCTTTTTGTAACAATGGTTTACGGACCAATCGCAGCGTTCCTAGTAGAGATGTTCCCAACACGAATTCGCTATACTTCCATGTCTCTTCCTTACCACATCGGTAACGGTGTTTTTGGAGGACTCGTTCCATTTATCAGCACCCTCATTATTGAATATACCAAGTCACCTGAAAACCCCACAGGATCTCCACTTGCGGGACTTTGGTATCCGATAATCGTTGCTACTATCTGTCTTGTAATAGGTGTACTTTATGTTTCAAATAAAGTGGACAAAAATGTACAAGACGACGAAAATGCTTACATTCACTAACACGAAGAAATCATGAACGCAATAAAAAGAATTTTAGGTTTTGTATGGTTTCTAACAGGACCATCAGTTTTAGGATACTTGCTTTACGAGGCAATGAAGAAAAACTCATTACCAACCAGCACATCCAACGATATGCTTCAATGGGCCATCATCATCGGAATCTTCATTCCTATCGCAATTGGTTTTATGATCTTTGGATATTACTCCATCAAAGGAGAGTATGATTTAAAGGATTAAGCATATATGATGAAAGAGCGGAACTCCAAGCAAAAGTTAGTGGCATTGGCGATCGGTGCGGCGGTATTACTCAATATCCCCATTCTCGAAACAGTCAATAAACCACAGCTCGTGCTTGGTTTTCCGCTTCTTTATTTCTACGTATTTATTATTTGGTTCATTCTAATTATTCTGCTTTACAGAATAGCTAAAAATAAAATGGGATGAGTCCGTCATTTGTCATCATATCATCCCTTGTCTATTTAGGAATTTTATTCTTCATAGCCTATCGCGCTCAGAAAAGAAAATCAAGCGGATCACACCCCATCAATGCATGGATCTATGCATTATCTCTAGGTGTCTACTGCACTGCTTGGACTTACTACGGCAGCGTTGGTAAGGCTTCGCGCGACGGTATAGACTTCCTCGCTGTATATATAGGCCCTACCCTCATGGCGCCGCTTTGGTGGATCGTCCTCCGCAAAATCATTCGCATCAGCCAGGTCCAAAGAATCACCACCATTGCCGATTTTATATCCTCAAGATATGGTAAGAATATTTCACTTGGAAGTATTGTCACCATCTTTTGCTTCATTGGAATTATTCCTTACATCGCATTGCAATTAAAGGCAATCAGCGAGAGCTTCGATATCATCACTGCCTATCAAGTGCATCAGGGCGGAGCAAATGATATCCTTCATGATACTTCATTCTATGTAGTCGCTATCATGGCAATGTTTACACTGCTATTCGGAACTCGCAAAATCGAAACCACCGAGAGACACCCAGGTATGATGTCGGCGATTGCATTTGAATCCATCATCAAACTCCTCGCATTCTTAGTGATTGGGTTTTTCTTGACCTACTACGTGTTCGATGGTTTCGGGGATTTATTTTCACAAGCGCTATCCTCCGAAACAACACAACGACTACTACTCATGCCAGAGCAGAGCGGTTATCGTGAGTGGTTCTGGATCACACTTCTCAGTGCCCTGGCCTTCACATTACTCCCACGCCAATTCCAAGTGAGTGTGGTTGAAAACACGAATGAAAACCATCTCAAAACGAGCATGTGGGTTTTCCCACTATATCTGTTATTGATTAATCTATTTGTATTACCCGTTGCCATTGGCGGCATTTTGTTGTTTCAAAATTCAGGTGCCAATGCTGACTACTTTTTACTACAAATCCCCATTCACTTCGATCAAAAATTCCTCGCACTATTCATCTTCATCGGAGGTATTTCCGCGGCTACAAGTATGATCATTGTTGAGACAATGGCTTTAAGCACGATGTTCTCCAATAACCTCTTAATCCCAATCATCGTTGGTAATGATCGACTCAAAGAAAAATGGGGAAAGTACTTAAGTGAAATTACGTTATACAGCCGTCGTTTCTCCATTCTGCTCATCCTCTTTTTAGCCTATCTCTATTATCACCGTCTCGATCAATACTACTCGCTCGTTTCTATCGGACTTATATCCTTCGTATCGGTAGCGCAGTTTGCACCCGCTATGATTGGTGGTATTTTTTGGAAAAAAGGCACCCGCAAAGGCGCCATCACGGGTATCCTTCTCGGCTTCACCATCTGGTTCTACACACTTGTTATCCCATCCCTCATCGGAAATACAGCCTTTGGTCAATCGCTCATTCAAGACGGGCTCTTCGGTTGGTCGATTCTAAAACCATCAGCTCTGTTCGGACTCGAGGGATTTAGCCCAATCTCTCATGCTATGTTTTGGTCGATGTTCTTCAATATCATCGCTTATATCACAGTGAGTTTCAACAGTACCCAAAATATCATCGAACGAAATCAAGCAGAAGTTTTCGTCGATATATTCAAATACTCCGCAGTTTACGAAAGCACCATTGTTTTGAAGGGAAAAGCTTCGTTGCCAGATATTCAGAAAACCCTCTCTCAATTCTTTGGCGAGGACCGATCTAAGCAGGTAATACGACTTTTTGCTAAAAAACACGACATCGATATCTCCGATCCTTCGATGCAAGCCGATCCTAGAATTATAGCCTATGCCGAACGTTTGCTCGGTGGTGTCATTGGATCTGCATCAGCCCGCATGATGATGTCCTCTGCGGTTGCTGAAGAAGATATTCGAATTGACGAAGTCGTTTCTATCCTCAAAGAAAGCCAACAACTTCTAAGCACAAACCGAGAGCTCACGCGCAAATCAACGGAGCTCAAGAGTGCGCTCACGGAGCTTGCTGTAATGAACGAACGACTAAAGGAAAATGATCAAATGAAAGATGATTTCCTTTCTACCGTAACGCACGAACTTCGCACCCCCATTACTTCCATCAGAGCATTAAACGAAATCCTCTACGATAATCCAGAACTCGAACAAGACGACCGTCAGCACTACTTGGGAATCGTCATCAAAGAAACAGAACGATTGAGTAGATTGATCTCTCAAGTACTCGACCTGGAGCGCTATGAATCGGGCAGACAAAAACTTTCATTGACAAGAGTCACAGCAAGCGAACTCATTCAAGATAGTCTCGAAGCAATCGATCAACTCATCAAAGAACAAAAAACATCCATTCATTTCGTCAACAATACAGATGACAAAGTTCTTATTTGTGATAAAGACAAACTGATGCAAGTCATTTTAAATCTGCTATCAAATGCACTAAAATTCGTGGATGAAAAAAATGGAGAAATTTATATAACGACATCGATTGCTGATAACAACATGATATTCTCTGTAAAAGACAACGGTAAAGGGATTGCGAAGGAATATCAGCAAATGATTTTCGAGAAATTTTTCCAAGCCAAAAACCAATTAATGCGCAAGCCCAAGGGAACAGGTCTCGGACTTGCCATCTGTAAAAAAATATTGGACATTCATAAGGGAAAAATTGAAGTGCAAAGTGAAGAAGGTATTGGCACCACTTTCACTTTCTCGGTTCCTATGAATCTAGATCAAGTTCAATTAGAATCAACCGAAAACAATTAAAATAAAAGATAAGTGAAGAAGCAAGCTAAAATATTAATTGTAGATGATGAACCAAACATCCTGTTATCATTGGATTTCTTGATGCGCCGCGGCGGTCATCAAGTATTCATCGCACGCAATGGTACAGAGGCAATGGAACTATTAAAAAGCAACCAACTAGAACTAGTACTATTGGATATCATGATGCCCGATGTAGACGGATATGATATCTGTAAATTCATAAAATCCTCTCCCGATCACACCAATACAAAAGTCATATTTCTATCAGCAAAATCGAAAGAAAGCGATATCAAATATGGACTTGAAGTGGGCGCTGATGACTATATGACAAAGCCATTCAGTACAAGAGCACTGATGCAAAAGGTAGACGAACTATTAGCATAAAAAAATATACAGCCATGAGTATATACACCGACGAATACCAACGAAGTCTTGCCTCTCCCGAGACGTTCTGGGCCGCGAAAGCAGCAAGAATAAATTGGTTTAAAACACCAGAAAAAATCCTCACGAAAAATCATCGCGGGCTCTATCGTTGGTTTGAAGATGGTGAGATCAACACTTGCTATTTAGCCGTAGATCAACATCTCGAACAGGGCAACGGTGAACGAATTGCCGTGATATATGATTCTCCGGTAACAGGTGTAAAGCAAAAAATATCTTATCGCGAATTGCATCATCACGTTTCACGTCTAGCAGGAGCGATGAAAAAAAATGGTGTGACCAAAGGCGATCGTGTGGTGATATATATGCCCATGATTCCAGAAGCCATCTATGCAATGCTCGCTTGCGCTCGCATCGGCGCTGTGCATTCTGTCGTGTTCGGAGGTTTCGCTCCACACGAACTCGCTATTCGCATCGACGATGCAAAACCCAAACTAGTCATCAGTGCATCGTATGGTATTGAAATTAATAAGACCATTCCGTACAAGCCGTTACTTGATTCGGCAATTGAAAAAGCTATTTTCAAACCAGATCATGTAGTGATTGTGCAACGAAATGGTGATGCCGCTTCACTTATTGCAGGTCGTGACTTCGATTACAATGATTATGTAAAAGACGCGCCAATAGCAGAATGCGAAGTTCTTCGCGCCATTGACCCACTATATATTTTATATACAAGTGGAACCACAGGAAAACCAAAAGGCATTCTTCGAGACAATGGCGGACATGCTGTTGCATTGAAATATAGTTTGCATCACATCTACGGAATTCAACCCGGTGAAGTATTCTGGGCTGCTAGCGATGTGGGCTGGGTTGTTGGACATTCCTACATCGTTTATGGTCCGCTCATGCATGGATGTACCACCATTTTATATGAAGGTAAACCCATCAAAACACCTGATGCAGGAGCGTTTTGGCGAGTGATTGAAGAACACAAAGTTAATGTTCTTTTCACTGCGCCCACTGCTATACGGGCTATTAAGAAAGAAGATGATGAAGGTACTCTTCTTAAAAATTATAATATCTCTTCACTCCGCTCATTGTTTTTAGCAGGAGAAAGATGCGATGTCTCCACCTACTATTGGGCTTCCAATCTGTTAAAAGTACCCGTCATCGATCATTGGTGGCAAACAGAAAGTGGATGGCCCATCGTAGCTCCAAGTTTTGGATTACTCGATCAACCGATGATCAAACCCGGCAGCGCCGGACGCCCGGTACCGGGATATGAAATTCATATCCTCAATGAGATGGGAGAGAAATTAATTCCGCAACAAGAAGGTTTTGTTGCGATTAAACTCCCCTTACCTCCTGGATGCCTGCCCACACTTTACAACGACGACCAACGATTCGTTAGCTCCTATCTAGATCAATTTCCCGGCTATTATCTCACTGGTGATGGAGGGTACTTAGATGATGACAACTACCTATATATCATGGGCCGAGTAGATGATGTAATTAATGTTGCAGGACATCGCTTATCTACTGGAGAAATGGAAGAAATGGTGGCTACACATCCAGCAGTAGCAGAGTGCGCAGTGATTGGAATGGCAGATGAATTAAAAGGACAAGTGCCTCTCGCATTCGTAGTACTTAAAGATGGCGCTACCATTACTGAACGTGAAATAGAAACACAATGCGCACAAATTATTCGTGACAATATTGGTGCGGTTGCTTGTTTTAAAAATACCATTATTGTGCAGCGTTTACCCAAAACGCGAAGCGGAAAAATATTGCGCCGTATCATGCGACACATCACGGATGGCGAACACTACACGGTTCCATCAACGATTGACGATCCGCACATCCTCGTTGAAATACACGACCAACTAAAAGCGCGTTCCATCGGAAAGGCTTTTGCAAAAATGACTATATAATACTACAATACCGAACCCATGAATTTTCAAATTACATCAGAACAAGAATATCAAGCAGCTTATAAAAAAAGTGTTGACCAACCAGAAGAATTTTGGAACGAAATCGCCTCTAATTTTCATTGGAGAGAAAAATGGCACACCACACTCAAATGGAACTTTGAAACGCCCGATGTACGCTGGTTTGATGGTGCAAAACTCAATATCACTGAAAACTGTTTAGACCGACATCTCGAACAACGCGGAAATAAAATCGCACTCATTTGGGAACCAAATGATCCGAAAGAAAGAGCGCTTCGATACACTTATCGTGAGCTCTATCAGAACGTAAATAAGATGGCCAACATTCTCAAAAATATGGGAGTGAAAAAAGGAGATCGTGTATGTATTTATTTACCAATGATCCCTGAATTGTCATTCACTGTTCTAGCATGCGCACGCATTGGTGCTATTCACTCAGTTGTATTTGCAGGATTCAGCGCCAACTCTGTTGCAGATCGAATCAATGATTCACAGTGTACTGTTGTTGTCACTTCAGATGGACTCAACCGTGGTGCAAAACAAATTCCTGTGAAAAGCGTGGTAGATGAAGCGCTTGAACATTGTCCTTCTGTAGAAAAAGTATTGGTGGTAGATCGATTAGGTTGGCCTGTTAACATGCACACCGGACGTGATTTCTGGTATCATGAAGAATTAAAAACTGTTTCTGATCAATGCGAACCTACCATCGTAGAAGCTGAAGATCCGTTGTTCATTTTATACACCTCCGGCAGTACTGGAAAACCAAAGGGCGTGGTTCACTCCACCGCAGGATACATGGTATATGCTGGTTACTCTTTCGCGAATGTTTTTCAATACAAAGAAAGTGACATCTATTGGTGTACCGCAGATATTGGATGGATCACAGGACATACATACATCTTATACGGACCACTCCTACAAGGCGCAACCAGCGTGATGTTTGAAGGTGTTCCAACCTATCCAGACCCCGGAAGATTTTGGCAGGTGATTGATAAGCACAGCGTGAATATTTTCTACACTGCTCCAACAGCGATTCGATCATTGATGGCTTCAGGTGTTGATCACGTTTTGGCTTACAGCCTTCACACTTTGAAAACGTTGGGTTCTGTAGGCGAACCTATCAATGAGGAAGCATGGCATTGGTACCATACACACGTTGGCAAAGGAAAGTGTCCAGTGGTGGATACATGGTGGCAAACAGAAACAGGAGGAATCATGATTTCTGCTTTGTCTGGAATCAGCGAATTGAAGCCCGCACACGCAGGTCTGCCGCTTCCTGGCATTCAGCCGATCTTAGTGGATGGTGAAGGAAATGAGATTCAAGGTAACGATGTAGAAGGATATCTGTGTATTAAATTCCCTTGGCCTTCTATGATCCGCACCACCTATGGCGATCATGAAAGATGTCGAATCAATTATTTCGCGACCTATAAAAATCTATACTTCACCGGCGACGGCGCGCGCAGAGAAGCAAACGGTATGTACCGCATAATTGGACGTGTCGATGATGTGATCAACGTGAGTGGGCATCGATTTGGAACCGCAGAAATTGAAAACGCCATCAACCAAAATAAAAAAGTGATTGAAAGCGCCGTCATTGGCTACCCTCACGATATCAAAGGACAAGGCATTTATGCATACGTTATTCTAAGCGATTTAGAAGCCAACAACAACAATCAAACACGAGACGAGATTATAGAGAGTGTGGTAGAACACATCGGACGTATTGCAAAACCAGACAAGATTCAATTCGTGAGTGGACTACCCAAGACAAGAAGCGGGAAAATTATGCGTCGTATTTTGAGAAAAGTAGCAGAAGGAGAATTATCTTCGCTAGGCGACACTTCCACTCTACTAGACCCCACCATAGTAGACGAAATCATCGCGAATAGACTATCTTAGTTACTAGTTACTAGATACTAACGACTAGTTTAGTTACTAGTGCCGAGATACTAGTGACTAGTTTTAGATACTAGTGACGAGATACGAGTGACTAGAGTAGCGACTAATGAGACAGTAAAACGAAAGAACATGAGCAATGCCCTCCCAAGTAGCACCCTCTGCGAAGCAGAACCCGCCACGAAGTACCCGACACGAAGTACCTGTCAGCGCAGCTACCAGACACGAGCGTTAGCGAGTACCCTTTTGGTGTTGTTGATTTCGAATGTTGTATTGGCTCAGAGTGTTGAATTTTCTGGTGGTTTAAATTTTAGCAGCTTTCCTTCAGACCGAACACCCCCAAGTTCCAACGCCTATACAAAGAACAATGGAGGACGAGGAGTTTCATTTGGAGTGAGCTATACTGGATTTAAAAAATTTAAAAACAACGTCCGAGTTTCCCTTCTCGTTGATCAGTATGAAGGAGAAGTGTCTGCAGGTGACTGGGGGACTTCATATCGGGATTATTTGAATGTATCCTTCAAAAAGACCACTATCGCTGCTGCAATCTATCCTTTCAATTTCAATCTCACTCCAAATACCTTTTTCGCCTTTGGATTGGAATTAAATTATCTAATAGATCACCAAACATCAGGTAGTTATATTGGCTCTAGATATCAATCACCACCCGCTAAAGAAACTTACGATAACGAATCGAATATTCATTCCACGGTATGTGCTGGAGCAAGTTTGCGATTACATCACGAATTCCGCATCACCGATAAATGGTCCATCTCTCCTCAATACAAGCTATTCGCAGGAATCACACCAGACTTAGCTGCAAGACAAAACTACTTTTTCGCCATCCGCCATTCCGCACTACTAGGAGTAACGATGAAACTAACTTAGTTACTAGTTACTAACGACTAGTGACTAGAGTAGCTACTAGTAAAACAGAAAAAGGCAAAATGACGCGACAGCGTCACCACAAGCAGCAGACAGGAGCGCCAGCGACTACCCGCCACGAGCGAAGCGAGTACCCGTCAGCGAAGCTACCAGTCACCGAAGGTACCCGACACGAGCGAAGCGAGTACAATGGGGAGGTATTGGTGGGTTTTGTAGATTTCGTGGAGATAGAGATTTGTATTTCTCTTGTCCTCCTCTAACGCTTCTAGTACTGCGTCATTGATCGCTACTAGCTTTCCACTGTAATTTCTATCCACCATTATTTCAAGCTTGTATGCATGAACTAAAATATCATCCGGATTGGCCATTAGTGCTTTTGAAATAGAGTAAAAAGCCGCTTGCGTATCCCCTACATGTTCGAATAAATATTTCGCTCGAATAAAATCCGCCATATAAAAATAATCAGCTGGAACTTGAGATTCCGCTGCTTCTAGATATAGCCGCACATTTTTCCAAATATCGACTTGTTGCATCACCTCATTGTTGCCCACATATGATTGGCGACAATAAAGGATGGCTGCGCTGATATTCCAGAAATAATCTTGACGTTTTATTTTAAAAAAATAATCAATGATATCTTTCTCGATTACGTGATACTGCCCATCCGGCGCACCAACATAGTGATAGAAATAATGAATGAATGAAGTTTCATTCTTCTGATGCATGGCTATGCGACACTGCAACGCAAAAACCTGAAAATATTCCGACACTTTCAAAGAATTCTTTTTGTCTGTCCTTGGAATTAATTGCGTCAAATAATCAGCTATTTCCTTTGCATTCTCTTCTTGATCGTTTTTTAAATAATATTCTCCCAGCTGCACCAGTTCTTGAAATAAAAAGAAGTAATGATTTAGAGGTTTGTTTTCAAAACACTCTTTCTTGTAGAGCACAAATTCTCGTATGATGCGATAAGCCATCAAATCCCATTGTGGGTCCCTACCTTCCGTATAGGTCTTTTCTACAAAAATCTCCCGAAATTTTATCTCGACAGAATTATGAGAATATCGCAGAGCGAATAAATAATCGTCCATTGCCCTCTCCAAACTTCCGAATTGATAATATTTAATATCCCCTCGAAGCATATACAGCTCAGCCCATCTCTCTTGGGTAAAATTTGGTCGTTGAAAAATGATAAGGTCTAATTCATCTAGAACGTTGATCTGTGGCCCAACTCCAGTCCTATTTGATAAATGAAAAATATACTTTGCCCGATCCAATCGAATTTCACAATTCTCTGGATGCTCAGTAAGAATAGCATCCCAGTTTTCATGTTGAATCATCATATTCCCCCCCGGCTGCCCCCAACAACAGATCTTCAAGCAAAAAAATAAAACAACAAAAATTAATTTCATACCCCCAATACCTCCCACTCCGAAAAACGTTCAAAGCAACCTAGTTACTAGTGACTAGTTACTAACGACTAGTTTAGCTACTAGTTACTAGATACTAGTGACTAGAGTAGCTACTAGTAAGACAGAAGAAGGCAAAATGACGCGACAGCGTCATCCCAAGCAGCAGGCAGGAGCGCCAGCGACTACCCGCCACGAAGTACCCGTCAGCGAAGCTACCAGTCACCGAAGGTACCCGACACGAGCGCAGCGAGTACGTTGTATATTTGTTTTTATGAGAATGATGCTGATCTTCTTTTTCCTGCTTTCGAATTCAATTGCTTTTACACAAGTAAAAATGGAGCGCGAATCCCGTGCTCAAAAATCTGACGTTCCTCTTAAAGCGCTAGCCTTTATTGATAGTATTTCCACGGATATTTCACCTAAATGGTTTTGGGAAGGAATTATGTTTCCTACTTCCTATGAGGCAAAATTTAAATTCAACAAAATTCGATATAGCGTAGAATTCGATACCCTTGGAAATCTTGAAGACCTTGAAATGCTAACTGATTACGAGAGTCTTCCACAGGTGGTAATAAATGAAGTAGATGGAAGCCTTCTAGAAGTTTATCAAAAATCAAAAATCACTCGAACGCAAATCCAATGGTCTGGAAATGAACTTGACATCATAAAGGCTGTCAATAACAACTTCTCATTCGCATCCACGCAACTTACTGTTCGCTATGAAATTGAATTAAAGCTCAAACAAGAAGGACGCTGGAGACTGGAAGAATGGACTGTTGATTCCAAGGGCAAAATCATTTCTCAGAAAAAAATCATCACTCCAAGAACTGACCACCTTGAATACTAGAATATTCCTTCTATTCATTCTATTGGTGGGTTCTTATGCATTCACCAATGCCCAGGAAATCCGCACCGGAGGACTACTTCCGGCATTTAGTTATACGAAAAAACACAATGATCTTTGGAGATCTAATTTTAAATGGGAGTCGAGACAATTACTGTATAATGATATCGAAGGACAACCAACCGAACGATCGTTCGAGTATGTATTATCCGACTTTTCTTATATTATTTCTAGAAAAATAAGGTTACAAAACACACTCTCCGCCGGCTATTTATTTCGACTCGAAGAGAATAGAAATGCCCATCGATTCATACAGCAATTTACCATTGTCAAAAATTACGAAAGACTCCGAACGGCGCATCGCTTTGTAGCAGATCAAACACTCCGCGAAGAAAACTGGACCTACCGCGGACGCTACAGAATCACCATAGAATGGCCCTTACAAGGACATACACTGGACAACAAAGAGTGGTATCTCAAAGTAAATAATGAATACCTGAACGCATTTTCAAATCAGCAATACGAGCTCGAAATGCGCTTCATCCCCCTCCTCGGATATCTCACCTCCAACAATCAAAAAATCGAAACAGGCTTCGACTACCGACAATCTTTCTTCTCCCCAATCGACCGAAGAAATCTCTGGCTCGCCATTACGTACTACGTTTAGTGACTAGTTACTAGATACTAACGACTAGTTTAGTTACTAGTTACTAGATACTAGTGACTAACTTAGTTACTAGATACTAGTGACTAACTTAGTTACTAGTTACTAACTACTAGTGACTAGAGTAGCTACTAGTAAGACAGAAGAAGGCAAAATGACGCGACAGCGTCAAAACAAGCAGCAGTCAGGAGCGTCAGCGACTACCCGTCAGCGAAGCTACCTGACACCGCAGGTACCCGACACGAGCGAAGCGAGTACTAGAGGAGGCCGCACATGTAGAAGAGTAGACGGGCGCCTACGTTTCCGTTCCAATCATCCTCGCCGGGAGCTACCTCCACTAAGTCAAATCCAATGATCTCTCTTCCACTCTCTTTTACCATCGACAATAAATACGTCGCCTCGTCGAACCATAATCCACCCGGCACCGGAGTCCCTGTATTTGGACACAACGTCGGATCGAGACCGTCTATATCAAAACTGACGTGAACCTTCTGTGGCAATTGATCTACAATCTGTGCACAGATATTTTTCCAAGTCTCTCCTTCAAATTGCTTTCTGCGCATCGATGCATTCGTATGAACAAATACACGTCCGCCTTGACCTGTTGCAACATCATTTTCTTGCTCACAAAAATCACGAATCCCCACTTGTACCAAACCTTTGATCTGTGGGATTTGTAATGCATTATACATCACCGAAGCATGACTATAGGTGAAACCTTCGTATGCAATTCGAAGGTCCATGTGCGCATCTATATGTAGAATGCCATATTGATCGTGGCGCTTTGCTTGTGCTCTGAAATATCCAAGCGGCGTGCTGTGGTCACCACCAACAAGTCCTACTTTTTTTCCAAGATTTAAATAATGCGTGCACTGCTCCTCTACCCATTGGTTCATCTTCTCGCATGCAGCGTTAATTTCTTTGTGAATCTCTATTGCTTCAGCATCATTTTCCACATCAATTCCATCCTCATACATTTCAATAATGCGCTGAGCCTTTCCTCTCAATTCACTGCTGCGAATCGCCATTTCCTCTGGAATATCGATCATCGCGATTCCATCTTTCCAAAGCGTTGGGAAAAATTCATGGAATAAATCCACTTGGAAACTCGCCTCCAAAATATGCTCTGGCCCTTGAGCCGCGCCGCTACCATAACTCACGGTCACTTCCCACGGAACGGGAATCAATACGATATCGGACTCTTCCACCGAAAATGGTAGTCCATAAATATTACTATCCTTCAATCCAGCAGCATTGGGATCGAAATTCTGAATCTTAATCTCTTTACTCATGCCGCAAATATAGTGTAGTCGCTTCGCTCCTGACGGGTACCTGCGGTGACGGGTAGCTGCGCTGTCGGGTAGTCGCTGACGCTCCTGGCGGGTACTCGCTTCGCTCGTGGCTTTCCGCTGACGCGGAATAGGACCGCCCACATCTTATTCCGCGTTAGCGGAAAACCAGGAGCGAAGCGACTACCCGTCAGCGGAGCTACCCGACAGCGAAGCTACCCGACACCGCAGGTACGAGTCAGGAGCGCCAGCGACTACGAGAGTTTTACTTTCGTTAACAATAGTTTTAGAACTTTTAGAGAAAGTATGTGTTTATTTGAACATGCAAAGACTACTTGAACATTATACAGTTCAGCTGGACAAAGCCTTGTACGCCAAGGATCCCGCTGTTTCCGATATTGGAAAGGAAATCCTTCATCATAGCGTCACACTCCTTGCGGATGAAGGACTCGAAGCATTTACCTTTAAGAAACTTGCACAGGCGATGGCCTCCACTGAGACCACTATTTATCGCTATTTCCATAATAAACATCAACTCATGATGTATTTGTGCTCTTGGTATTGGAGCCATCAAGAATGGAAATTGGTATTTGCTACAGCAAATATCTCCGAGCCTAAAGTGCAAATGGAACGTGCAATTGAAGTATTGATTTCCAAATCTTCTGCTTCAAAAACACAAGTAATGAATGAAGAGCTGCTTCAAAAAGTAGTATGTGCTGAATTCGGAAAAGTGTTTGATATTCATACAAAACACGTGGAAGATTTCGAAGGATACTTCGCTGCTTATCACAATCTTTGCGAGCGCATCGCTGCAATTATTCTGAAAATGGATAAAAATAACAAGCACTCCATGGCGTGGGCTCAGACATTAATTGAAGCTTCACAACGCCAATTGTTCTTTCATTTTTACAGAAAGAAAATGAGCGACTGTTCGAAAGATGAAAATACGATGAAACAATTTATTCTAAATCTCACCTCCTCTATATAATAATCCCATGGCAGAAAATACAGAATCTCCTTCTCCATTTAAAAGACTTTTTAAAATCATCAAAAGTGAAAAAGATGATTTCAAGAATGTCTTCTTATTCGCAATATTCAATGGATTGCTGAGTCTATCGCTTCCACTGGGTATTCAGGCGATCATCAATTTCCTGAATGCCGGAGAGCTTAGCACTTCTTGGGCGGTGCTAGTGATATTCGTGATTCTCGGTGTGGCGCTTGTTGGTTTTATTCAAATAAAACAATTGGCCATTACAGAAAGCATTGAGCAACGTATATTCACGAGAGCAGCATTCGATTTCGCTTTCAGATTACCACGCATCAAGCAATCTGCAGTTCAGAATAAATACATGCCTGAATTGGTAAACCGTTTCTTTGAAATCATTACCGTTCAGAAAGGCCTGTCGAAAATCTTGATCGACTTCTCCTCTGCCTCGATTCAAATCATTTTCGGTCTACTACTTCTTGCACTGTATCACCCGCTCTTTATCTTATTAGGTGTCGGTCTAGTGATATTGTTATACGTACTCTTCCGCATCACAGGTCCATCTGGTCTTCGTACGAGTTTGGAAGAATCGAAGTATAAATTCGAAGTTGCTCACTGGTTGGAAGAAATCGGTCGTACGATGAATACTTTCAAACTTATTGGTAACAGCGAACTTCCAATCACACGCACCGATAGCTTAGTAGTAGGATACTTAAAAGCGCGTAAAAAACACTTCAAAATTCTGGTGTGGCAATTCAGTGGAATGATCATCTTCAAAGTGATTGTTGCTGCGGGATTGATTATCCTAGGTAGTATTCTAGTAATAGATCGCCAAATTAATATTGGGCAGTTTGTAGCAAGTGAAATCATCATTGTATTAATCATCAACGCCGTTGAGAAGTTGATTTTGAGCATGGATACATTCTATGACTTACTTACTGCTTTGGAAAAAATTGGAGCTGTAACAGACCTTCCACTTGAAAGCCATGAAGGAAAAGACCTCCGTGATATGGAGTGCGATGGTGGTATTGATATGAAATACAATAATGTCTCATTTACCTACCCTGACGGACATTTGCCAGTCATTCATAATCTCAACCTCGAAGTGAAGTCCGGCGAGCGAATATGTATTTCAGGTTCGGATGGAAGCGGTAAAACAACTTTATTCAAAATCACTACTGGCCTATTCGATACCTTTGAAGGTACTATTACATTGAATGGTCTGCCAATTAGAAGCTTGAAAGTAGATGCCCTGCGTGCTATCATCGGTGACAATTTTAATGAAAGCGATGTCTTCAAAGGAACACTTTACGAAAACATCCAAGCAGGTGTTAAAGAAGTTTCTTATGACGATGTAATGTGGGCTTCTCGCTTGGTGGGACTAGATGAATTTATCTCTACTTCACCAATGGGACTAGAAACCAAGATCGATCCAGAAGGAAAACGATTGGCATCGAGTATTACCAAGAAAATATTGATGGCACGTTGCGTGGCGGAACGCCCCAAGATTTTATTGATCGAGGATAGTATCACCAATCTTTCCCCTGAAGAGAGACACACTATCTATTCGAGATTACTTGATTCAAAGTACGGATGGACCGTGATCATTATGAGCAATGATCCAGCTATTGCAGCACTTTGCGGCAAACACTACACAATTACTAATGGAACTATTAACGCATAACCTTTTCGCAAAATGTTAGATATATCAGCACCACAAGGCGTTAAAGAAAGAGTAATGAAAACCGATCTCCAAGCATTCAAGGAGATCGCGCCAAGTAATAGACATAAGTCGCTAAAGCGTTGGTCTTTTGCGATTCTAGGATTACTCGTGGCAATATTGTTTTTACCATGGACACAGAACATTCAATCGCGTGGTCAAATCACTGCATTGAATCCTGATCAACGTCCACAGACCGTGAACAGTGTAATCGGCGGACAGATCAACAAATGGTTTGTACAAGAAGGTGACTTCGTTAGAAAAGGCGACACCATTATGTACATCACGGAAATCAAGGAAGAATACTTCGATCCAAACTTGCTTGAGAATGTAGACAATCAAATCAAGGCGAAGGAAAGCAGTGTATCTTCTTACATGGAAAAAGTGAAGGCCCTCGACAATCAAGTAGATGCATTGATTGCCAACAAAGCCTTCAAACTCGAACAAGCACAGAACAAGCTGAAGCAAGCCTACCTCAAGGTAAAGAGCGACAGTATTGAAAACCTTGCAGCGAAAAACAACCTCGAAGTTGCGAAGGAACAAATGAAGCGTTTTGAAGAACTCTACTCGAAAGACCTCATTTCGAAAACAGAATTTGAAACGAGAAAAGTAGCATTACAAAACGCAACAGCAAAGTCTATCGATGCAGAAAATAAATTACTCATTTCACAAAATGAAATTCTAGTTGCGCGCACCGAGCTCAATACGATTGACAGTGATTTCAGAGATAAAATCGGAAAAGCAGAATCGGAAAAATTTGCTTCATTGTCTTCAATGTATGATGCGGAAGCACAAGTGACAAAGCTTCAAAATAGCTATGTAAACTATGATATGCGAAGTGGATTCTACTACATCACGGCGCCACAAGATGGATACATCACTAAGGCCATCACAAATGGTATTGGTGAGACCATCAAGGAAGGTGATCCAGTTGTAACAATCATCCCTGCTGACATCAATCTAGCTGTAGAAATGTACGTAGATCCAATGGATCTTCCGTTGATCAACCAAGGCCAAACGGTGCGATTCATCTTTGATGGTTGGCCTGCGTTTGTATTCAGTGGTTGGCCGAATGCGTCTTTCGGAACCTTTCCAGGAAAAGTATATGCCATTGATAATTTCATTTCAACAAATGGAAAATACCGTATGCTCGTAGTACCAGAAAACAAAGACCTCCCATGGCCGAAAGGACTGCGTGTGGGAACAGGTGCAGAAGGAATTGCGCTGTTGAATGATGTGCCGATTTGGTACGAACTATGGCGTCGATTCAATGGATTCCCACCTGATTTTTACAACCTACAGAATAGCACTGCTAGCGACTCATCGAAAGAAACTAAGAAATAAATGCACAACGTATTTAGATATATAAGCATGGTGGTTATTGTATTTTTTACAATAACTAAAGCCACGGCACAAAGGGATTCTATCTACACCCTTACTTTGGATGAATTCATTCAAAGGGTAGAAAAGAACCACCCGATTGCCAAGCAAGCACAACTCCAAATCGAGCGTGGTGAAAGCAATATGCGCCTTGCGAAAGGTGCGCTCGATCCCAAACTCGAAGCAGGCATCAATCAAAAGTTTTATGATGAAACCTTATACTATTCAGAATCAGCTGGAGGAATTAAAATCCCCACCAGAAGCCCCATCAGCTTCAAAGCAGGTTATGAATTGAATGATGGTAAATATCTCAATCCCGTCTATACGGTACCATCAGATGGTCTTTATAATGCGGGAGTATCACTCCCACTTTTGCAAGGATTGATGACCGATGAGCGACGCACTGCTATTCGACAGGCGGAAGCCTTTCAAGACTTCACCGCGGCGGAACGACAAAACATCATCAACTCGTTATTGTACGAAGCATATGGCGCTTATTGGAACTGGTGGAGCTCAGTTGAAAAAACGAATGTCACTGTAGAACTCATCGACCTCGCATCTACCCGATTTGAAGCCATCAAACAAAGAGCCATCGCTGGCGACCGTCCATTCATTGATACCGTTGAAGCGTATTTGCAAGTGCAGTTGCGTCAACAGCAGTACATCGACGCACTCATCACAGAAACAAAAGCGCGATATTTTCTATCATCATTTTTATGGACCGATGTAAGCGACGATAAAGAATCTGTTGGTCTCATCATCGCTGAAAACACTACTCCCACCGAGCCTCTAGGTGTATGGCCTGATGGTGTTATTGCACTCGACACAAAACAGCTTTATGAAATCATTGATCAAAACCATCCTGAACTAAAAGCATACGATGCAAAGATTGCACAGCTTGTTTTTGAAGAAAGATGGAAAAGGGAAAAGCTCAAACCCAAGCTAGACCTGGAGTACAACGCTCTCGCTGAAAACTTTACTACTGCGGGAGACCAAGGTTTTAGCACGAGCAATTATAAATGGGGCATGACCTTTAGCTTCCCTATTTTTCTTAGAGAAGCAAGAGGTGATCTACAAATCACGCGCATCAAGATCAATGAAAGCACTTATGAGAGAGAACTCAAGACAGCGGAATTGACCAACAAAGCACAAGCCGCCTTCTTAAATTTTTCTCAGCTACAAAATCAATTGAACATCGTGCGACAAAACGTGAACAATTACCGCCTCCTCCTCGACGCAGAACGCACGCGCTTCTTCAACGGTGAAAGCTCACTCTTCCTCGTCAACCAACGAGAAGTAAGCCTAGCCGACGCCCAAATGAAACTCATCGACATTCAATCCAAACTCGAAATGACCATCGCAGAAGCGAGATATCAAATAGGAAAAATAAGTGACTAACTTAGTTACTAGTTACTAGATACGAGTGACTAGAGTAGATACAAATGGTGCAGGGATATAGTTCCTAATAGATACTATTCAACTATTTCATTCGTCACTACTCTAGTAACTAGTCGTTAGTAACTAGTCACTAAAACTCGTCACTCGTCGCTCGTAACTAGTAACTTAAAATTATGATAACACTACACATTATTACCCGCGAGGAAGGCCAAATCAATCGTATTGCTGAATGGCTATTGAAAGAAAATCTCGTTCACGGAGGTGTGGACGTTGATTATCAGGACACCCTTGTTTTGGAAGGGGAAACGCTTGTGCGTAAAACAACCTACAAGCTCCAAGCCCGCACCAAATCACTTCTTTACAACATCATCGAAGGTGGACTCAAAAGTAATTTCCACGAAAACCCACCCTACCTCTACACTTCCCCCATCGTCAACATGGACAAAGACCTAGCCGCCGACCTCATGGCGAATACGTTGAAAATTTAAACAATTCTCAAATCTCAATTCTCGAATCTCGAATCTCAAATCTCAATTCTCAAATCTCGAATTGAAAATTGAGAATAGAGAATTGAAAATTGAGAATCGAGCTCGCCTCTAGCCATTTCCCTATCTTCGCAGTATGATCTGGACTTATCACCCTGGAGGGGCGGTGAATGGTGTCATCATTCCTGATGAAGATGAACAGCGCCACATGCGCGCGCTCCGACTTGAATCGAATGATACGGTGGCGTGCTTTGATGGCAAGGGAACGCTTTATACTTGCACTGTTGAAGTGCTCAAAAAATCGACACAACTAAATGTTGTCTCTGAACAATTTATTCCTCAGCGCACACCAACCCTTGAAATCGCTATCGCTCCTACTAAGAATGTAGACCGTCTCGAATGGTTTATCGAAAAAGCCGTTGAGATAGGAATTGATAAGATCGCATTAATCAAATGCGATCACAGCGAACGCTCCATCATTAAACTAGATCGATTGATCCGCGTAGCCATCGCTGCGGCCAAGCAAAGCAGAAAAGCTCATCTTCCCGAGATCACTGAACTCATCAATTATGATGAGTGGTTGAAGAACGCTAGCGCCGATGTAAAGACCATCGCACATTGCGCTGATGATATCTCAAAAATTCTTTTTCAAAAAGCTTTTACCCCAAAGCAAAACTGCATCATCGCTATCGGTCCGGAGGGGGATTTTTCTACGAGAGAAATTGAACTCAGCAAACAAGCAGGATTTCTTGCGGTGAGTTTGGGCAACGCTAGATTACGAACGGAGACTGCTGGTATCGCCGCAGTGCATACCTTTGAAATCATCCAACAACAAGCACTATGATTCGATTTATTTTTAGAGTAGCATTCTACGCACTCATCATATTATTGATCGCCGCATTCTTTTTAAACCCAACACAAGAGGATTTTAAAAAATTAGTGCAGGAAAAATTGACCTCTGAATTTTCCGAACACCTCGATAATCCCAATCTCGAACTCATTGTTCAAGAAGGCACTGAATTTGTTTCGCAACTCACCGACAACCTTGTCACTCGCGACAATTACTACATCTGCAGTGTTTATACTATTGAATTACCAACCGGTGAATATCGATTCCTTGGTGCATTCAAGAATTTTATTCCCTTGCAAAAGGAGAATCCACTTCGTGATGTTTTTGAAAAATAATGAGCATGAAAAAAAGTCTGGTCTTACTGCTGATACTTTTTGTATTTTCTACAATAAGTCAAGCGCAATCACGCGTGCCTTTTGAAATCATACCGCAGCCGCAAAAACTTGCGCTGAAGCAAGGCACTTTTAACTGGACCGACTCACTCGAAATAGTAGCAAATGAATCCTGCTTCAAAGAAGCACAAATGTTTGTCGATTGGCTAAATAGCGCCACCGGCAAGCTTTTCAGACTCGAACCGTCAGAAACGTGGAGGTATTCAAGACCTTTCATCCTCTTCACTTCCAACGATCCAGTGGACAATAAAAAAGCGCAAGAAAATGCGCAACCTATTTCTCCGCTTTATAAAGAAATACTTCAAGCCACTCCAAAGGAGAGTTATACCATCAGCGTAGATACTCGCGGCATCGTGGTCACTGCAGCAAATCCAACCGGAATCTTCTATGCTACGCAAACCCTCCGCCAAATGCTGCCTGCAAGCGCTGAGGAAAAAAATTTCCGCTTGCCGCATCAAATGCTCTGCGTTCAAATTACTGACGAACCGAAGTTTGAACATCGCGGACTCAATCTCGATTGCTGTAGACATTTTATGTCAGTGGATTTTATCAAAAAACAAATCGATCTTCTCGCCTACTATAAAATGAACGTGCTGCACTGGCATTTGACAGAAGATCAAGGATGGCGCATTCAAATTGATAAATATCCGCTGCTCACGGAAGTCGGCGCGTGGCGCACGGAAGCGGATGGCACTCGCTATGGCGGTTACTACACAAAAGCACAAATCAAGGAGGTGGTGGCCTACGCTGCGTCAAGACATATTACCATTATCCCAGAAATTGAAATGCCCGGCCACAGCGTTGCTGCAATCGCTGCTTATCCATGGCTTAGTTGTACAAAAGAACATATCCCCGTAGAAAACGATTGGGGCGTGTTTAAGGATATTTATTGTGCAGGAAATGATAGCACATTCCAATTCATGGAAGATGTGCTTACAGAGGTTTGTGAGCTTTTTCCGGGCCCTATCATCCACATCGGTGGAGACGAAGCGCCGAAGTATCGATGGGAACATTGCGATAAATGCCAAAAGAGAATCGCAGATGAAAAATTGAAAAATGAGTTCGAACTTCAAACCTATTTCATCAATCGCGTAGCTGCTTTCCTTGCTACAAAAGAAAAAACAATCATCGGATGGGATGAAATTCTAGAAGGAGGCATTCCCAATGGCGCGATGGTTCAAAGCTGGAGAGGTATGGACGGTGGAAAAAAAGCAGCCATCGAAAAACATGGAGTGGTCATGTCTCCCACGAGTCATTGCTATTTCGATTATGGTTTGGAAAGCATCGACACTGAAAAAGTATATTCCTTCGATCCGATTCCTGCCGATATCACAGCAATCGATAAACTCTACATCAAAGGTGGCGAATGCAATATGTGGAGCGAACGCGCGCCGCAGGAGGTCGTAGAACAACGCCTTTACCCACGTCTGATGGCACTTTCAGAAGTACTTTGGTCGTACAACGTCAATCGACAATTCCCAGAATTCGAAAGTCGTCTCGATAAACATTACGCGCGCTTGGATGCGATGAATGTGAAGTACGGTTTCGCTGCAGTGCCCGTGAAATTTCAAGAGCTCAACTCCAACAATGAAATTGAAGTGACGCTGATCAACAAGCCGAGTTCGCTTCAATTGCTGTATGGATTTCATCCTGAAAAAATCAATATAAAGTACACACAGCCTATCAAACTTGCTAAGCCCACAGAGCTGTATGTCAAAGCACTTACTTCAACGGGTGTAGAGTATCCTACTACTTTTCAAACGCTCTATTGGCCCAACAAAGCAATGGGACAGTACTTGAAAATTAATTACGAGCCCAGCCCCTACTACCTCGGTGGTAGAATGATGGCATTAGTGGACGGGGTGCTTGGCTCAAATAATTTTCGCGACGGCAGATGGCAAGCTCAACAAGGCAAAGACCTTCAAGCGACCATTGAATTTGCAAACGTTCAAAGCATTGATAAAATCAGCACCCGTTGTTTTCATTATGCCAACGCATGGATCTTCAGACCAGAAGAAGTAGTCATGGAAGTGAGCCTTGACGGGGTGAATTGGAAACCATTCGCAAAAGTGGGAACCATCATCGATGCGAAAACAGCTGGTGAATTTGTGGTCGAATACACACATCAAACACCCGTAAAAGTGCAAGCAAAATTTGTACGAGTAACAGCTAAATCCATCGGCCCATGTCCCACATGGCACGACGCCGTAGGCGAACCAAGCTGGATCTTTTGGGATGAAATTGTGGTGGAATAATTATGCAGCGTGACGCTGCAAAATCACTTTACATGGAATATCAGAAGTGATCTTGATTGTGTGCACGATGCCGGGCTCAATAATCAACACATCTCCTTCATGAAAGTGCTGAACCCCTTGAGCAGTATGAACTGCGCATGAACCTTCCAGAATTAGAAATTTCTCATAATCAGATTCATGTACCTCCTCAGGAGCCATATCACTGATCCATGCGATGGCAGTAGTAGCTTGATCATTATGACCAATCACCCACGCATGCATTCCATTATAATCTTCTGGTAATTGTAAATCCGAACGGTCCAACCAAACCGAATAATCACTCGGTTTCGATGCAGCAGTAATAATAGGAGGATTACTAGGCGTCTCTCCCGCCTGAAGGCGTTCGATATAATTGATGATCGCCAAAGTAAAAGGCTTCGCAGTAATGGGCGGCTGCTGAGTACTCGCCAAAGCAAACGCCTCCAACGATTCCTCAATCAAGCGAATCTCCTCCTCCACTTCAGGATGCGACAAACGAAGCTGCGCAATATGCTCCGCCTCTTCTTCCGAAGCAATCCCCAAAACGTACATTTCCAGCACGCCCGAGTCGATATATTCCTTGATGTCGCTCATTACTTGAGTACAAAGATACGTAACAACTTAGTTAATAGCTATAGTTACTAGTTACTAGATACTAGTGACTAGAGTAGTGACTAGTGAGTAGTGACTAGTTTTTTTTGGGGGTGGGCCACGGATTGCCACCTCCCTTCGACAAGCTCAGGACGGCGCTTCGACTCCGTTCAAAATTTACGCTGCGCTAATTTTGAACTACGCTCAGGGAACGGGATGCGCCAACTAAATGTAAAAAAATAAAAAAAGTTGGGCACGTTGTGCCCAACTTT